>Ga0157369_10000186_pt1 | contig 85966 bp, 85 predicted proteins | sample C25metaG_FD_113461 | JGI IMG/M metagenome (GOLD analysis project Ga0157369, IMG submission 113461) | Corn rhizosphere microbial communities from Kellogg Biological Station, Michigan, USA - C2-5 metaG | ecosystem: Host-associated > Plants > Roots > Rhizosphere > Soil | place: USA: Michigan... | reverse complement strand
GTAGCGCCCGTCGCGCAATACCGTGACGCGATCGACGATCTGCGCCATCTCATCGAGGCGGTGCGAGATGTAAAGGATCGCGACGCCGGCCGCGCGGAGTTCTTGAATGATTCGAAAAAGCTGCACCGTTTCCGATTCGGTCAGCGACGACGTCGGCTCGTCCATGATGAGCACGCGCGCCTCGAACGACAGCGCCTTCGCGATTTCCACCATCTGTTGCTGCGCGATCGACAAAGTGCGCACTAGCGTGGTGGGCGAGACTTCCAAACCGATCCGAGCGAGGCACCGCACGGCATCCGCATTGAGCTTGCGCGTGTCGACGAACGGCCCGCGTTTAGGCTCGCGCGCGAGGAAGAGGTTTTCCGCCACGCTCAAATGCGGAACGAGGTTCAACTCCTGGTGGATGATCGCGATGCCGGCCGCCTGCGCTTGCGAAGTCGAGGCGAATCGCACCTGCTCCCCGCGGTAGCGAATGACGCCCTCATCCGGCTGATACTGGCCGCTGATGATTTTCATCAACGTCGATTTTCCCGCCCCGTTTTCGCCGCACACCGCATGGACTTCGCCCGCCCGAAGATCCAGATGGATGCCGTCGAGGGCAACGACCCCGGGAAAACGCTTCACGATTCCTTCGAGACGCAACAGCTCTTCGCCTGCGGCGCGCCTCTCGGCGACGGCAAGACTCGATGGGCCGCCCGGCATGGTCATGACGTCATGTCTCCTATGAGGACCACCAACGCTCCTAGTGTGGTCAGTCCAATTTGGCTAGAACGAATACCAAGCCACGCTTTGGTCATGCCAATCTTGCTTTATTAACATCGACCTTACCAACAGTGAAAACCCCTAGAAGCGGATCCTCTCCGCCGGGCGGTGCGTTCGGGCGCCGTGCTAGACTGCGACGCAACCTGCGGGGGTGCCCCGCAGCATCGCAATCGCCCCATCATGAAATCGACGGAACCCAAGCGGCTTTACCAATCGGTTGCCGCGCAAATCCTGGCGCTCATCCGCAACGGTGAATTTCCGCCTGGCGAGCGCCTTCCTGCGGAGCGCGAACTGGCGCTCAAGCTCGGCGTATCGCGCCCGTCGTTACGGGAAGCGTTGATTGCGCTCTAAATAGGCGGGCAGGTGGAGATACGAATGGGCTCCGGCGTCTATGCCTGCGAAACGAGCCCCGACGATGCCGGGGCCGTTGGCGCGCTCGGCGATAGTCCGTCCGAGTTAATGCAGGCGCGCGCGGCCATCGAGGGCAGCGTCGTCGTGCTGGCCACCGCGCGGATGAATGCGGCGACGCTCGATCGCTTGCGTCGCACGGTCGAGCGAATGCGCCGGCTCGCTGCAGCGGGCAAGTCGCCGGTCGAGGCCGATCGGCAGTTTCATATGCTGATAGCGGAAGCCGCCGGCAATTCGGTGCTGAGCCGCTACATGGGCGAACTGTTCGATAGCCGCCACGATCCGATCGCAGCGGCCATGCGCGGCCACGCGGAAAGCGCGCAAACCTGGACGGCGGCCGTGCAGGAGCATGAGGCGGTGCTCAAGGCATTGCAGGCCGGCGATCCGATCGCCGCGCAAACGGCCATGCGCGCGCATCTATTGGCGTCGGAAGAGCGATGGCTCAGTGGCGCATTGAAGCGCGGGGAGGATTAGCGAGGTGCCTTGGGACCGCTAACGGGCTAACGGGCTAACGGGCTAACGGGCTAACGGGCTAACGGGCTAACGGGCTAACGGGCTAACGGGCTAACGGGCTAACGGGCTAACGGGCTAACGGGCTAACGGGCTATCGGACCAGGGTGACGCAACCGCGTTCGATATCGGTCACGCAGATACACGAAGGGCCGGTCAAACCGGCCCTCGTTTCACGCTTGCTCTACTTTACTTTAGAGCATTTAGAGCGGCGTGATGTTTGCAGCTTGCAAGCCCTTCGGGCCGCGCTTCGTCTCGTAGCTCACCTTTTGATTTTCCGCGAGCGTCTTGAAGCCCTCGCCGCGCACTTCGGAGAAGTGAGCGAAAAGATCGTCGCCGCCTGCATCGGGAGTAATGAAGCCAAAGCCCTTGCTATCGTTGAACCACTTAACAGTACCGGTATCCATGCGAATTCCTGACAAAAAAATAATAGCTCCGTTGCGGAGCGACAAAAAAGTTCAAGGAAGAAGAGAGGATAACGAGTACCGCGCAGAAGAGGCGGAAAATGGTGATCAGCAATCGAGCTTCTTGAATATTTCGAGGCTCACAGTAACCTAGCGGGCGTGGAGTGTCAACGTATATCGCTAGCGGTTGTGATGACGCATTATCGGGGCCGATCCAGCGTCTGCCGCAGCGTGTCGATGAACGCGCGCACTTTGGCGCTCAACAACCGGCGCGAGCTGTATAGCGCCCAGATTTCCACAGCGGGACCCGCATCGACGCCAAGCTGAACGAGCCTTCCCGCCGCCACGTCGGGTTCGACCAGCAGCCCCGGCAGCAAGGCAACGCCGGCGCCATCCAGCACGGCTTCGCGCACCATCAGTAACGACGACATATGCAGGACCGGCGTAGGCGCGATCGTGCGCAGCCGGCCGTTCTTCATCTCGATCTGCCAACGCACGTCGGCAACGGTGTTACTCGTCAATACGGCAGGCAATGCAAGCGGCGTCGTGAGATCTTTCGGCGCCCGCGGAATCGAGAGGGAGCGCGGTGCGACGAGCACACGGCGATCGGTCGCAATGCAGCGACCGACGAGCAGCGCATCCTGCGGTGGATTGATGCGCAATACGAGGTCGAAGCCATCCTGCACGGGATCGGCAATGCGATCTTCCGCCACGATCTCTACCTCCACTTGCGGGTAGGCCAGCGCGTATCGCGATGCGATCCGGCTCAACACGACGTGGCCGAATACCAGCGGCGCGCTGACGCGTAACCGTCCGCGCGGCACCGGCGCACGAGCGGCCACGGCTTCGCCCGCTTCCGCGATTTCCGCCAACAAGCCGCGCGTGCGGTCATGAAGCGTGAGCCCCTCTTCCGTCAGGCGAAGCGTGCGCGCACCACGTTCGAGCAGGCGCACGCCGAGATCCGTTTCGAGTTCGGCAACGTGGCGCGAGAGCGTCGCCTTGGGACGGCCGGTGGCGCGACTAGCGGGGCCGAAGCCCTTGTGTTCGGCGACGGCGTTGAAGTCGGCCAGCGCAGCGAGATCCATGATCGTTCCATTGACGAGACGAATAGTCTCGATTATCTGTCTTTCGCGGCATCCACGGAACGAATATCGTTCATTCCGCCGGGCCGACACACGACGGCCCTTCAATCACCGAATCAAGGAGAAACATCATGGCAATTCTCGTGACGGGCGCTACCGGCGTCGTGGGTTCGCAAGTTATCGCGCATTTGCAAAATGAGGGAGCGCACGTGCATGCGCTGACTCGCTCGCCGGAAAAGGCGAAGTTCGAAGGCGACGTTACGCCGGTGAAAGGCGAGATCGCCGATATCGCCGCCATGCGCGCGGCGATGCGAGGCATCGACACGTTGTTCCTGCTCGTGCCAAATGCGGCCGACGAGCTTACGCAAGCGTTGCAAGCGATGAATATTGCGCGCGAAGCGGGCGTGAAAGGAATCGTGTATCTGTCGGTATTCAAAGGCGCCGAGTACGTCGACGTACCGCATTTCACGAGCAAGCATACGGTCGAACGGATGATCGAGGAGATGGATCTTCCCGCGACGGTGCTGCGTCCCGCGTATTTCATGCAGAACGATGTCCGCCAGCAAGAGGCGCTGCTTGGATACGGCATTTACGGCATGCCGATCGGACACAAGGGCATTTCGATGGTCGACGTGCGCGACATCGGCGACGCTGCCGCTCGCGAGCTGCTGCGTCGCGAGCGATCCGTCATGCCGTTGCCCCGTGTGACGTTCGACTTGGTCGGTCCGGACGCGCTCACGTCGGATTCGATTCGCGCAATTTGGGCGGATGCGTTGCAGCGCCCAATTCGTTATGCCGGCGACGATCTGGACGCGCTCGAAGCGCAACTCAAACCGTTCACACCCGACTGGCTCTCGTACGACATCCGCTTGATGATGCAGCGCTATCAGCAGGACGGCGCCGTGGCGACCTCTCGCGAAATCGATTCGTTCAGCGCTTTATTGGGGCGCGCCCCGCGCTCGTATCTGGACTTTGCGCAAGCCACCGCAACAGCATGGACGTCGAATTGAAGCACCGGCGATGAAGGTCGCACGTTGACGCGTCGAGAAGGTAACAAAACATCAAAAACCAATGAAAGTCGCGGCGTGAAGTGAAAAGATGGCTACCAACTGTGAAGCGTTCCGTTGCGAGACTGCCTGGCAACGTCGCATCTCTGAAAGGAGCTGTCCATGTTTGCGGCCATCTATTTTGCTGTTGCCTCGACGCTGTCATCCAACGACTTGCCCGAGCCGATCGCGGCGAAAATTCGCGAGGGCCGATGGCTCGACGCCGCGAACGCCGTCGCGCGGCTGACCGACATCGATACCGAAGAGAAGCCGCGGCCGGAGCTAATTCAGCTTCACGGGGATCTCATGTTGATCACCGGACGCATGGAAGATGCCGAGGCTTCCTACCGGCGCGCCCAACGAACGCTGACGGAATCGCGTGACGCGCTACGCATCGCCTCTTGCCGCAACACCGGATGGCAAGCCCTGTTCCGAGAGCAATTCAGCGTCGCGCTCAACTGCTTCAAACGCATTACCGAAGAGCCGAAAGCCACGCCGGAGCACCGGCTCCAGGCGTTGCTCGGCATTACGCTCGCACTGCACCAGCTAAGCTGCATGCAACCCGCGTGCAGCACGTTCGACGAACTCACGCAACTGGCGGCGGAGCAAACCGACGCGCGTTGGCGCACGATGGTGGAGGCGTTCGGCTGCGACATGCTCACGCAGTACGCGTTGCGCTATGCCGAGCCGCTTTCCGACCACGTGTATTGGCGCTCCGAAGCGATCGATTTTCTTCCGCGCGGGCCGTACGGTTCGCACATGCAGGCCATGCCGTCGACGATCGACGGAGCCGAGCGCGTGCCGATCCTTGCCGAGCGCATCGGCTATCTCAGGCAACTGCGCGCCCTCGCGTCCGCCGAGATTCCGATGATCGATCACGCACTGCCTCATCTGCAATGGGTTCGGCAAGCCGGATTCGTCGATTATCGACGCAGGCTATACCTCGAGATGGCGCTCGCCGCACTCGCCGCCTCTTCGCCGAACGTCGCGGAATCGATGCTGAGTCACTGCGAAGGGCCGGGGCTGCAGCACCAGCAACATGCCCGCTGGTACCTCGACTATCAATATTGCCAAGCGAAGATCCGACAGCAGCAAGGCCGCGTTCGCGAATTCTCGCAGCTTTACGGGCGTTATGTATTCGCCGCCATGCGGCACGTGCGCGCCGATGCGGCCGTGACCTCGTTGATTGCCCGCGAAAAGCGTGCGAACGCGGACGAAATCAGTGCGCGTTTGCCGGGCAAGTATCGTCGCGCCTATCGATACATGATGGAAAACCTCGATCAACGCGATTTGTCCGTGCGCGAGATCGCTTCGCATATCGGCGTGAGCGAGCGCGCCATTCAAGCCGTGTTCAAAAGCGCGCTTGGGCTCTCGCCAAGCCAGGTGATCCGCCGGCAGCGCATGGAGCGAATTCGACGCAACTTGGTGGATGAGGACGGCGTCGTCTCGACCGTGCTCGACATTGCGAAGAAGTGGGGCGTGCAACATCGCTCGACGCTCATCAACGGCTACCGCCAATTCTTCAACGAAACGCCTTCGGAAACGATGGGGCGCTAAGCGATAGCGCTGCACTGTAGTGATAACGGCATTCAGGTCGTTCGGTGATCGCCGGTTGTCGTGAGCGGCACCATTCGATCGACGGAGCAGGAGCACTGCGCGCAACCGCTGCGCTGAACTGCATCAGAGCATGTGTTTTTCAACGTAGTACCAATACAGGAGTCTGAACATGGGTATCGGAGCAATCGCGAATTTGGTGCCGGGCCTCTCGGAATTGTCGAAACTGATGCATCCGACGCAGGGTCAGCAAAGCGGCGACGGAAACGATCAAGCCAATCCCCTCGATGCAATCAAAGCAATTCTGAGCGGCGCCTCGGCATCGGCGAGTTAAGCGTCGCACGTCAAGCACCGTCGCAGCACCGGCGGTAGCGGCTCGCTTCGGATGACGAACGGTCGCCACCGCTGTTTATCCGTTGCATCACTCCACGCTCACGCGAGCATGGGATCGGCCCGTGCTGCAAGGCAATGCCATGCCTCGCGCGTGTAGCGATGCCCTCATCGTCATTTATCTGCGGGCCTTGCCGCCTCGTCGCACCATGGAGTAGCCAGATGTCAACCAACCGTCGTCAAGCGAGCACGAGCGTCTTCGAAGGCCTGGCTCAGGTGGCCTTCCTCGCATTGCAGGACAATTTTCCCAACGTGCGAATCGATCTCGACGAGATCGATTCTCTAGTGGATGCGCTCGAAACGCTCGACCCGTCCAGCGCAAGGCCGTTGTTTGCCCGCGGCACGATCGACGTCATCCGCAAGAACTGGCAAGAAGCGGTAGATAAGTTTCGCACGCTCGCTTCGCAGTCGAAATGTCTTCCTCACAGCAAAGGCATGCTGACTTACGCGCTCAGCCGCCTCGACGATCCCGAGTGGCGTCTCGAAGCGGAGCAGTTGCGCGAGTCCACCGAGCCCGGCGTGTCGTTGCTCGCACGCTCGTTGATTGCACAGGACAACCCGGGATCGAATCGTGATGCGACGAGGCCGACGGGAACACATACCGAGCAAGAGGAACCGGGACGTCGAGGCAGCGCGGTCGCGACGGATGGAACGCCCGCGGCGAAGGTCGACGCCAGCACCCCGGCTTGGGCTAAATACGCCCTGCGAGCTTGAATTGCGCCGCTAGCCGCACGCCCCCCGCCCGAACGCTGATTGGCGTGTCCGCCGGGTCTTCGCCCTCCGCTCGACGCGCCACACGATTCCCTCGCATATTTCGATTCATATCGACGGCGCGACCAAGGAGCGCTCAGCCCTCGTTCGATAGGGTGGGCTCGAAGCGGTGAGCGTGGAAACCAAGTCGATTATCCGTCTCACCGCAATCGATCCGCCACGAAACCATCAGCGCTTCAAACCATGTTGCTACCGTCCGGATCGGCCATCGTGGGATGAGCCGATGATTGGTCAACCGGGCGGCGCAGCCGCACGCTGCCCAGGCGGTCGGCGAGTTCCGCTGCGCCGGCAGTCACGCGATTTGCGCTGGCCCAGGCAGCGCGCCCCCCGTCAGCGACAAGGTTGGCGCCCGCCCCCACCGCGTGGGTGACGCCCCGCCGCGCAAGGTCACCCGCCCCATCGGCCACATTGCGCAACGCGCGAACGAGCGGGTCCGTCGTGAGGGAGGCGCTCGTCCAAGCTAAACCCACCAAAGTCGATGCGGCGGATTGCGCGAGACTCGACTTGAGCGTCGAGACGTCCGGCGATGCATTCATCGTCGCTTCCTTTACTTTATCCGCCACGAAGCTCGTTCCCGCCGGGCCGAGTCCCAACGCGCCGAAGGCCTTCATGGCCCGCTTAGCCTCGGTCAACGAGTTCGGTGCGCTGATGATGGCCTCCGGCGTATCGACGATGGCTTTGACCAAACGCCCCGCTCCGTTGGCAACGGCATCGGTCCAAGTCGCATGTTTGAGTTTTTGAAACTGCTCCAGCCACGCCTCATCGGACTCTGCCTTGCCCAAAAAAAATGCCGCCCCTATACGGTGATGCTTGTCGTCGAAAATTTTCAATAGACTGGTATAGCCCGCTCCGCCGATCGCCATCCCGAGCACCGCACCGAGTATCGACGCCGACAATTTGCTTGCGCCAAAGAAGGTCGCGCCGATGCGTAACCAATCTCGGATTCTGAACGTTTGGATCGCGAATCCATGTTCGGCAAGGGCTCTGCCCAGGCTTGCCTGAACGCGATGCTTGGCCTCTTGCATCACCGGTTGCAGTTGCTCCGACGCACCGTGCAGCCACTGGGTGTCTTTCATCGCCGAGGTGAGCGCCTTGTCCCAGACCTCGTCCATGACGCCCGACAATGCACCCGAAACGAAGCCCAGCCTGACGCTGCGCGGCAGCTCACGGACGCCGGGCACATGGTCGATGGCGGCGGCCATGATGTCGTTGACCGGCGTGTTATCGCTCAAGAGCCCAGCGATGGCAAATGCAAGCGAGCCGAGCGCGCCACGCAATGCCGCAGCCACCGTGTCCATCTGGTTCGCCTTTGAAAACGCCGCTTTGACCGACGCGCGCGTTTCACCGTGATGCGCGAGCAGGCGGCTTCGACGTGCGATCAAAGTCGCGAGGGCGTGGGCGTTACCGTCTTCTCCTTCCGTTTCGTGAGGCTCGAAGTATTTGCGCAAGAGATCCGAGATCGATTCCGCCTGCGCTTCTCGCTCGGCAGCGGTTCGCAGTTCGATGGACGCTTGCCCGCTATGCTGGAACGCCCCAGGACGCCTGCGCGCCTCGGCCTCGCTCGACGCAGCGGCTCTGGGCGGCAGGCCGAGCTCGTCACGCGCATTCGCACTTGGGCGTCTGCTCGAGCCAGGCGTGCGAGCCCTCTGTGCTTCCTGACCCTGGCTATGCAGCGCAGCCACGAGCTCCCAGTGTTCCTCGGGAGACAGTTCGACGGACGGCCGTGATGCGACTTCCATGTGAGGCACTCCTTTAAGAGCAACGCATTGTCATCGCGTCGTGGGAATTCACGCGAGTGCGATTCCGCATCCGGACGAACTCGCGTCGCTAATAGCAATCGACGAGGCACCGATCGAACGAACACACTCCTTACGTTGCGTCTCGGACACCGCCCCTAAACGGCTGCGAAACCGCAGCCGTGCACCGGCATCCGCGCAAAACCACGCTCGAGAAACATCGGCCTTAGCGGCGTCAAGAAAACACAACCGCGAGCGAGCCGCTCGTCTGCAACGTGCTCTTGTCGTCGTAATCGCTTTGCTCGGCCGGCCTCCCCACGCCGACGTATCCCATTCCCTCCGGGATGGTGTGATACAGGTACGCCGCTTGGTCGCTATCCGGCGCCTGCGGACCCGATGCGTCCGCTCTTCCATTGCCGAGCGGCGCCTGGATGCCCCAACCGCCGACTTTCACATTGGCTGGCGCGTTGGCTAGCAGATCGCCCTGATAACCGCTGGCCCTGCCGTCGCTCGAATAGATATTCATTCGTTGGTTGAAGCCATAGATGTAGCTCATGTCGAACGCCGTCGAATGGCCGCCGGCGGCATCCTTGGTGAAGGTCACCTCGCCTTGGTTCCAAGCGGAGCCATCACCCTTGGTCGATTTGAAGTTGAAGCCCGGACCGTTGTCGGCGAACGTCAAATCCTTGCTTGTTCCCGGCGCTATCGTGAACTGGCCATTGCCGCCTACCCCCGCGGGTAGAGACTGGCCGGCGCCCATCGTGAGCTGAACGGTCATCGGCTCGTTGGTCGTGTTCGTGAAGCGGACCGTATTCCACTGATCGGCGAACCCTCCCGCTGGTGCGGAGCTGTTCGACGTCGATACAGGCGCCGAGATCGACACAGGCGTCGACGCCGGTGACGATGAGGTCGCGATAGCGCTGTCGCCGCTCGTATTGCCGGTGTCCGTAGCGGTGGTGCCGCTACTGCTCGCGCCGACGCCCGTTGCCGATGGCATCTGCGGAACCACCGCGCTCTGGCTGGCGGGTTGCACGTCACTCGCCATGCCGTCCGATCCTTGCGATCCACCGTACGATGCATTCGAAAAATTCGGCTGCCCGCTCGATGATGCGTGTGCAAACGACGTCATGATCATCGTCAAGGCGAGAAATTCGAGCGTGAGCAATTGCTGCACGACAACCGACATATTGCCGGTCGACGAACTCGCCCCAAAGGGACCGCCATAATTATTCGAGGTATCGAACGGCTGGGCCGTTACTGTGCACATAAGTCGCTCCTGATCAAATGACTTTTCCCGAGCGGCGGGTGAAGCGGCGGCCGATGGACGAGGCGCACCCATGAACCAACCCGGTTCACGTGCGCACGCCACCCGAATTGTTGGCGCCGTCGCCCGTACCCGGGACATAGCTGCCGTTGTATCGATCGACATCTGTCAGCACCGCGTTGCGCCCCAATACACTCGAGAGATCGACGTTGGCGATCGCGCTCTTGACATCGTCCGGTGTGCCAGGCGTGGAGTGGTGAACATGATCCGTCTCGTCGTATTCGTGTTCGACGATGTTGTTCCGCGCGGTGACGCCCGTGCTGACCGCCGTGCCGCTATTGCCGTCTACGCCCGTAAAAACGCCCTGTCCGGGCACGCCGATGATGGTGTTGTTCGCAATCGTCGTATCCGTCCCGCCGGCATCTTTGATGCCACTTCCGTATTGGCTATTCATCACGACGTTGCCATCAATGGAATTCGATTGGAGTGCGCCGGCATCGCTCGTATAACGGTCGTTGGAAATGCCGTCATCGCGCGCCTGGTAAACGACGTTGCGTGTGATGTCGTTGTAACTGGAGCCGTTCGTGAGCGCTATGCCATCGGCGTTCGACCCCTGGACCAGATTGCGCGCCACGGCGCAGTGCTGCGCGTTGTCCAATCGAATGCCATTGGCCGACGCACCCTGTGTGGTGACATCGCTAACCGTCGCGTTCGATGCATTGCGAATCAGCACGGCGCAATCCTGAGGCTGGGAGGAACGAGACACCGCGCCGCTTACCTGCACTTTCACGTGCGACAACGAGGCATCGCTTCCTGTCAATGCGATGGCAGAATTGGTCGAGCTCGTGGCATTGAGAACCGTCTTGTCACCGTCGCCCACGAGCTTGACACCGTCGAGGTGGAGTTGTCCGCTGTGGTTGTACGTGCCGGCCTTCAGATAAACCGGCTCACCGGTTCTCTTGCCTTCATCGATAGCCGCTTGCAGCCCGGCTGTTTGGTCGGCGCCGTTGCCGGGGCTGACATACTTGGACGCGTCGATATACGGCTCGGAAGGCGGCCCGCCGGTCGATCCCCCGGGCGCCGCGGTCGATGACGAGCCAGGCGCGGAATAGGGCGTCGAGGCGGGCGTTGAAGCGGACGCCGCGTTGGCCGGCCCCTGCGAGCCTTGGGCGCCTCCGTTGCCGGCGTTGGCCCCAACCGACCGACCTTGTGCGCCCGCGGGCTCTTGCCCGGCGTCGGCCCCTTGCTCGTTGCGCGATGGCTGTGTGGCCGCGATCTGCTGCAAGATTTCGAGTATTGCCTCGATCAACTGCTCTATCCGTTGCGTCGACAAACTCAACAAACCATCGCCACTCGAAAAGGCAGTGTCGGTATCGTTCATTCCGAGTGATAACGGCGAGAGAAAATCTGACATAGTCGACCCGTAACCCATTGTTTATTCCTCTCAATCTCGCCACGCCGGATTGCGATCCCATTACATTGGCATCGCGCCTCAATCCGGTTCGCCACCGTTGAGCCTTATGCACAGTCTAGTCATGGCGTCTATCGTCACCCGCACGCCTATCCGAAATTTTCGGCGGAAACCCGAAGAGCGAGCGCCTGCCCGTACGTTGTAGGAATAAGCGCTTATGCCCACCTCACGCGTTCTGCTTGAACTGAACATGCACCCCGCTCGGCCGACATTCTCGTGCTTCGGCGTTCGAGATACGAATTCGCATGGGGTGTATTGACGGTGAAATCGGACACTACGCTTGCACTTAGCGAAATGAATGCCAGGTCGTGCCCACTTCGCGAATCAACGATCCCAGACACCAGGAGTCACCCATGTCCGACGTAGCGTTTCAATCGTACGGCGCGCTCGCCAATTACGGCACCCTCTCCAGTTCGGCTTCGCAGACCCATAGTTCGTCGGGCGCATCGCTACAGCAACTCTTCGATTTCTGCATCGTGCTCCTTTTGAAGTCGCTGGTCGGTCAGATGTCGGCCGGACAAGCGAATCAATCGGCGAATTCACAAAGCGATCCGGCCGGAGCCGGCAATTCGGATTCTTCGGCGAGCTGCCCGTGTTGTGCCTCGTCGTGCGGGGCGCAAAGCGCTCCGACAGGGGCGAACGGCGCGCAGTCGTCAGGGGACACCTTCGGCGACGATATGGGTTCGCTGCTCGAGCTGATTACCGACGTACTGCTGAAATTGATGGAGAATACTCAGCCTCAGCCAAGCTCGAACGATCCTTCTGCCGGACAGGCGGACTCGGGCGGAGCGGGTGAAGCGAATGTCATGCAACTGCTCGCTCAGATCCTAGAGATTGTGCTGACGATGCAAGAGCAGGGGCAGCAAGGCGCGGGCGGGCAAACGAATGGCTCGTCATGTGACAGCGGCGATACCTCATGGCCCGACGCCGGCAGCGACGCATCATGGCCTGGCGCCGGCTCGAGCTCCGGCGCATCCAGCGGCATGTCGAACGACACGCTGATGGCGCTGCTGCTGGAGGTGCTGCAAGTTTTGAAAACGTTGCTGCAAGGCGGTCAATCGCAAAATGATGGCGGCGGCCAGTCTGCTGGGGCCTCCGCCGATCCAGCCTCGGCGCTGCAAAATATCCTGGAGCTACTGCAGGGCATGGGGGCGAGTCAGTCGGATTCGAGCGGCGGCGGCAGTGCCGGCCTGCCTGTCGATGACTCGGCGCCTTCGGGGAATGGGACGAACAACGAGCAATCGGACACGGCCCGGACCGGCATACAGCACTTGACGCGAATCCAGCCCGATACGGCTTCCAGCAACGCACCGGACTCCGGCGCGACCAACGCCGGCGCATCCACGACTTCCACCGGCAACAGCGCCCAAAGTGGTAACGATGCAAAGGCCATAGTCGAGAACGATCTCAGCTCGGACTTCAACGCCAGCCCCAACGTCAAACTTGCGATTTTGGCCAATATGTACCACGAGACGGGTTCGCAAGTAGGATCGTCACTGAAAGCCGATGTCAACGAGGGTGGGCAGATCGGTGCGCCGAACGCAAACGTGGACGAGGACAACGCGCACGGATACGGGCTGGTGCAATTGACGGGCGCAGAGAAGAAAGCGTTTCTCGACTACTGCAATGCCAACGGAAAAAACCCACAAGATGCGCACGTGCAGATGGAGTATCTGGACAAGCATGACGCGCGTTTCCAGTCCGTCATTCAACAGATGAAGGACGCCGACGCCAAGGGCGCATCACTTGATGAATTGACGACGATGTTCTCGACGAACTTCGAACGCCCCGCGGACCCGGAGCTTCAGAGCCGCCTGAACGATGCGCATGCGCTCGCCGCGCAAGGCTAACGCCGTCGATCCGTGAGCCGGAGCGGCGCGATGCGGTCATCCGTCGCTCGTCTCTATTTGCGTCACGTGATGCGTCGAATGCGCAGGATTCTTTCGTTCCGCTTTAGCCTATCGGCCGCGCCGCCTTGAGATAAAGCGTAGCCTCGATCGGCCGGTTGTGCCTTCCTTTAGGGACTACTCGTGAGAATCCGTGGACAGGCCCCAGGGGGCGCATCGGATGTGCATCAGGAGGCTGATGCGAGTGGCGAGAGCAGCGACGACGTTCGCTCGAATCGAAGGCCCTCTCCACCCACGCTGCGCGACGCCGGGTTGCTGTCGCCGTTGCAATCGCGTGTTTTGGACGAGGAAAGCAAACCCAAGTTCGGGCTCGATGCGATCCGGCGCAGGAACCCGCGCATTTCGAACGAGGAAAGCAATTTCAATCGCGGGCTCAAAGAACTCATTCGGCAAAGCGGAAAGGGAGACCCAGCGCACCTAGTGAGAACACCTGTCAATCAAATACCGAACCCCGAACCCGTCGGCCGTCTCAAACGTTGGTACGAAAGGATCGAACGCGCGGCGGCAGATCGGTGCGTCGATCGTCCGCCAATAGAATTGAAGGTGTTGCGCCCGGAAAGCATTCCTATTCCCGATCAAGTCGAGCGCCCGTCAAAGAGCAAACTTGCGCACTTCAAGTCAAAAATCGCCGATTTGGCACATCCCATACGGGTGAAATTGCGCAGTGCCGACGTTGATGAACTCAATCATCAATTGGCCTTGAAACACCGAAACGAAGCGGTGAAAGAGATTGGCAAGCGACTGCGTTATGCGAAGCAGCAGCCCCCTCTCGACACAGCCCCCCTCGCACCGGAGACATCGAAGATCGAAGGACTGGGCGAGTCGAAAGAGATTGCACGTAAGAATGTCCGATACCGCATGCCTGGAAGTCGTCCGGTCGTTCGGCTGTCGACCGTGGCCGAAGAAATTCGTGACGAGTCCGCCACGCCCGCCCCCGCCGGTATAGCGCGGAGCACGATCGAAAAAAGACCGGCACGTCCAAACAGGTTAAAGGCCGAGGAAATCGCAATCCGCCACTTGAGGTACTTGATCGTTGCCGACGACCCGTCCACACGAAAAGTGATCATGGACGCGGCAATGTGCGACGACCCCGGCGTAGCCAAGACGGCCATGGCGGTTAGAGGCAAACTTCTCCAAACCTGGAGAGAGCTGGAAAAGCTCGATCATCGTATTCAGCAAAGCGATAGAGATAGCGCCGAGCGTTCCGACGCCGAGCACAAGGTGAGAGAGGCAATTGCCGATCTCGCACGACACTTGGAGGAAAGCCACCGCGTGCTAAGCGCAGCGATTGCGCAAAGCCGCGCGGCAACCGAGCGAGCCGTGAAATTCGGCGACTTCGTCACCGAGTTGAACGAACGACTTGTCCGCATGCTTGCCATGGCCGGCGTAGGCGAGGCCGGCCATCAACCGCCGCGGTAAGGGGATGGCCCGACCCTCTGCCCCGAGTCGCGCAACCATCACGACGCGCTCGCATCTCGCGCTGCCTCAAACCGATCCCGCGGCACGATCGCGCCGGACGGATCGACATGTGCGGAGCGCTGCTTTTCACCGAGCCGAAGCCACGCCCAGCTTGGGCGATAAAGCATCAACTCACGCATGGAAAGCCTGCTCAGCCCCTTTCCCCAAGTTACCCCCGCCACCGTTTGCCCGACCGCCTGCGATTCTTCGAGCGGCGCGAAGGTGATGGCGGAGTCGAGCCGCGTTGCCTCCTTGGCCTCCGCCAACTGTGCACACTTGCGTTCGAGTTCTGCGATGAATTTCTCCGATCCGCGCGTGCGCGGCGGCACGAGATCGAGCAGGCCACGCAGGCGGTTCAGCGCATCGGCGAAGCTCTGATTGAGCCGATTACGTGCACTGTTGTCATGGCTAGTACTCCGCGCGGCCTTGACAGCCCGTAAATGTTTGTCCAATTCGGCACTCGCGGCGCCTTTGTCGCCGGCGAGCGAAAGGCTGAACACATCGATCAATTCATCTCGATGGGTCTTTATGTATCGTTCATAGCCGGGCAGATCGCGAAATCCCGCTTCCGTGTAAGAGGCGCTCGGCTCAAGCTTGCCACGTCGTTCGACCCGACGCGCCGAGGTGCTCGCCCCCATCACGCCGAGCAATTGGCTGTGACTGGCGAAATCGGTCGGCGCAGCGCCACCGGAGCCGAACGTTGGATTTGCCCCCGCCGATGCCGCGCGTTTCACCCGCGTCTCGTCAACGATGCGCTCACTCTTGACGTTCACGGACCCGCCTTCTTCTTCGTGCTCGAAAGTTGTCAGCACGCGCTCGACCGTAACGTTCCCGTTCGCTCCGAAGCGCATGCCGATATGTTGCGAGGTCGTCACAGAAGCGCCCGCGGCTATACTGACTTCAGCTCGTTTAATCTTGCTCGTTTGACCGACCAGCCCAATAGAGAGGCGCGTTCTCAACCCCTCGCGAGCCAAGCGACGCAGCACCGCCTCGCCGACGTTAAATGCCTCCCCCGCCTGCGCTGCGCGTCGCTGCTCCGCCTTCACCTGCACGGCGATTTCCCGCAACGTCGACTGCAACTGCGCCAAATGCTGGCGAATCTGCGATTCGTTGTGCTCATAGACGGGCGGCGACGCCTCGAGATCCAAACGCACGATGCGACGCGGGTAGCGCAGCACAAAGCCCTTGAGAACCGAGTGTTCCACGGCGTACGGCACGAAGTCCGCGCCGCCGGCGAGTCGACCGAGCCCGGCATGTTCGTCCGGACCCCACGACCGCCCGTACTGCGCGCCACCGCCGACATGTCCCCGCGAGGTCGTACGACCGCCCATGAGGATCCAGCCGCTTTCCGTCGACATGCCTTCTTGAAACTCCGTCGCAGCGGCGCGCTCGACACCGAGTTTCGGACGAACGAGGACGGCGTTATGTTCCGCATCGGATAGCCCGACAGCCCCGGCGATGTTGACGGCAACGCCGTCGGATTTCACCCCGCCTTTCCGATATTGAGTCAGCGCGATCCTGTTGCCCGACTGGAGACCGGAGCAGAAACCGTGCAGCAGTTGGACGGCGGCCTCGATGCCCTCCTCTGTGGGCTTCGTATTGACGCCCTCAATGACGCCACGCGCCCGATCCATAAAGTCGGCCAGCGGAAGAAGGCGGCCTTCGCCGCAATAGCCAGCCAAATCGTCGTCGCCGATGCCGTATTCGACAGCCAGTTCGCCGAGGCGAAGCAAGCTCATCCGCACCGTAGCCAATGCATCACCCGCCTGTTTCACGAGTGCCCGCACTCTGCGTGCATTGCGTTCGGGCACCAGGCTCGCCCGCGCGCCGCCGGATGTGCCGGCCGCGCTCCTGAGCGCGAGATCGCACCACTGTTCGACTTGCTCGGCCTCGAGCGTATCCGGCATTGACAGGTCGTACGTGCGTCCCCTGACGATATCGTTGTCCTCGAGCTTTCGGCCTTGACGCCCATTTGACGTCCAAATCCCGAGCGCCACCAGTTCGGCGATCAGTCTCGCGCGTTGCGCGTCGGCAGCCTCTTCGCCAAGAACATCGTCGCTCATCGCGCCGAGGCGATCATGCACGGCGTGATGAAGCGCTTGCACGAGCGCCTTCACAAGCGGGGCATCCGGCAGTTTTCTCACGCGGGCCGTTTCGTCCGCCAACCTACCGTAGTTCGCCCCTCCTAGGCCGAAGTGCGCGGCGTCCAGCGGTGACCGCTCGTCATCGCTCGCGCCCAATACGTCGACTAAAACCGCTAATGCGTCCGCCAATTTTTTCCGCTCCGACACGTCGCGTACGTCCCCGTCGAGCCACACCCATAGGTCGACCTCTTGGTCCACCGAGAGCGCGGCATCGCCACCGGCCAAGCTCAGCGCGCACGCTGCCCGAACATTGCGCTCGAACTCGGCCTGCAGGCTGCCGCGCTCGTCCGCGTGCCCAGTGGAGCGGCCTGTCGCCGCGGACCCAGGCGCGATACCGCACTGCGCGGCATGGGCCCGCAACAGCGCGCGAAAACGATCGATCCTCCCCTCCAGGCGCGTCGTCCTCTCGCTGAGCAGACCATCGCCAACATCGTGACCGAGCAGTCTGAGCATGTCAGGGAATTCGTCGCTTTTAGCTGCAACGCACAGCACGCTCAACGCGAGCATTTCGCTCTCATCGCCGCCGTGTTCGACCCATCGAACCGCATCGTCAATCAGCTGCTCACCTTGCAGCAGATCAAGCGCACGCATCCGAACGCGCTCGTCACGAATCCTGCCGGGCGCGCCTTCGAACGAGAAAGCCAGCGCGAGCGCGGTCAGGCGCTTGTCGTCGGTGTCCGCAAGCACGTCGAGTTTCCTCAGCACGCCGTCGTCGCTTCTCGTGACCGTGCCGTCGAGTTCCGCATAGGCAGTCCAGAACGTCGCGATCGGCGCCGTCGGCGACGCCATGTGCTTCAAGATATCGCTTGGCGCGCGGCTCGTATTGAGCGTCCGAAAACCCGACGTCAGTATTGCACCTAGTCTTTTGCGCAACGCCGTGTCTATCGCAGCGGGATCGGGGCTCAACAACGTCGCGGCGGTACTGCCGAGCGTCCCGAGCGCCGCATCGGTAGCGGCGCCGGCCCAATTGCGGATTGCCGCCGGCAATGCTTTGATGGCTTCGGCGGGTTGCCAAATGCTTTGAGCGATCGTCGTCGCCAGATCGCGTCGACATAGCGGCAGCGACGAGTTTAGGGCAGCGACGGTATGGAGCGAATCGACTCCCGTTACGTGCGTGCGCTCGGAGGCGAAAAAGCCGACCGCAGCCACGAACGCTTCCCACGCCCACGCGCGTAATTGCTGCGGCCGCAATACGCTCGCGGCGCTGTCCATCATGACGCGAGCCGAGGATTGCGTCGTATAGCTCGGTGCGGTGGGCTCACCGCTTTGCGGCAACGGTTGCGAGCCCTGCGCGCGGCCCCGCCTGACCGACGGCCGTACGTGCGGGCCGCGCGTTTCCACTCGTCGACTGTCGGACGATTCGAGATTCGCCAATACCCCGGCATGCGCTCGAGGCTCGGGCGAAGTATGCCGCTCGCGCAGCGCCGCGGGCGCCGCTTCCATCGGGCCTAGAGGGATGTCGTCCAATCGACCCGGACTTCCACTGATGGCGCCTTTCAGCGCACCGGCATTCGCACTCATCGTTTCCCCTTGAAGGCATGCATGCGCGCGTTGCTTCTATTTCCCAAGGCGTACCAGCCGCGCGCCGGCGCATCAATTTACGCGAGCGCGATGACAACGTTGTGAAATAGACGAGCCGCAGCTTACGAAGAGCCGTGAGACGTCGTTAGGGATGACGAGAGAATGCGATTGATCCGCAAGGCCGAGGCGACGGCAGCGACGCTGAATGCCTCATGGGCGTCGATGCCCATGGCGAAAAGACGCATTAATTCTGTCCGTGCATCAATGCTTTCGCTTCGGACCGAAAATCCACCAACGCCAGTTGCCCTCGCACCTGATCGACGAATACCGCCGCCAACAGCGCGAGCATCAATACGGTCACCAAACCTTTTACCGGCCGGTCCAGCGATTGCAGGTCGAGCTTTTGCGAAGCTTTACCCGCGAGCCCAAAGCCGATATCGATGAGCATCAGCGCCAGCATCACCGGCCCGGGCAGCTTCGCCGTCATCTGCATCAGGGAATCGGCTTGTCGGATCGCGAACGATTCGAGGATGGCGGCCGGCACCGGCGTGAGGCTTTCGAGCGGCCACCAGCGATATGATTCGTAGACTGCGCCAAGCAGGAACGTCATGCCGCCAAGCAACCAAAACGCGGCGATTGCGAATTGCGAGAGCAGCGTCGAGGTTAGGCTAACCTGCTCACCGTTGGGGTTCGACATCTGCACATTGTTGTATCCGGTCAAATCGTCGATGTACGTGCCCGCGCTTTCCGCCGCCCAAAACACGAGCGATGCCGCGTAGCCGAGCGCGAGCCCGATGATGGCTTCCTTGGCGAGCAGGCCGACCGCGAACAGTCCATGCATTTGCGGCAGCGAAGCTTTCTGCCCGTATGCGATGATCGAGCTCCAGACCAAACTGATGCCCGTGCGCACCGATCCTTGCAAGGTTTCCTTGGAGGTGGGTGGAAACACGATCATCAAGACGCTCATGCGCACGCTCGACACGAGCAGCAGCATCAGATACTGCTCGAGCCATGCGTGCAGGTTCAGCAGCGACAGGTCCGTTGGGCTCATGAGGCGAAGCTCACCGCCCGCGGACGGCGGCTCTCTTCGGCCTCCTCTTCCTGCGCTTCCTGTTCATGACGCGAGGCCGCCTGCCGCAGCGACTCGATGCGCGCCTCGTATGCGTCGATGCGCGCTTGATTGATACGCATCTCACCCATCGTCGCGGCAATCTCGGCCGCCTTCTGTTCGAGCGCCGCGCACTCACGTCGCCACTCGGCCTCGCATTGTGCGCAACGTTCCCGCAATACGTCGCGCCATTGAACGCTGCGCTCGTATTCGCGCGGTACGATGCGCCCGCCCCTCGACGCCATGTCCTTCAACCTGAGCACGTGCGTTTGCAGCTCGGCGCGCTGGGCATCCCATGCACCCAGTTTGCACTGTTCTTTTGCGCGAAGCTCGCCCTCTTCCACACGCTTGCGCGCGAGCGTCTTGCTGAGCGCGGCATCGCGTCGGCGGCCGCGCTCGAGTACGACCTGCAATGCGTCGATACGACGATCTCTCATCTGCGCCGCTCCCGGACCCAAGTCATGAATGAACGATGTCCTCCAACATCCCGAGCGTTTCGTCCGAATCGACGAACTCATCCGTGCGCTGGCACAAGAAGTCGTGAATGTTGTCGTGTTTGCTGATCGCTTCGTCCGCGAGCGGGTTGCTTCCTTGCTTGTATTCGCCGAGTTGGATCAGCATCTCCACCTCCTTGTACTGCGCCATCAGCTTGCGCACGTGACCGGCCATGTCGATATGCTCGCGCGTGCTGATTTGCGGCATGACTCGCGACAAGCTCGCGAGCACATCGATGGCGGGGTACCGGTTTTGCGCCGCGATCTCGCGCGACAGGATCATGTGCCCATCGAGAATGCCGCGTACTTCCTCGGCCACCGGATCGTTGCCGCTTTCGTCTTCGGCCAGGACCGTGTAGAGCGCTGTGATCGACCCATGCTCGGATAGGCCGGTGCGTTCGAGCAACCGCGGCAACTCGGCGAAAATCGACGGCGGGAAGCCGCGGCGCGTAGGCGGCTCGCCCATTGCCAGGCCAATCTCGCGTTGCGCGCGAGCGAAGCGCGTGAGCGAATCCATCATCAACAGCACCCGCATGCCGCAATCTCGGAAGTATTCGGCGATGGCGGTCGCGGCATAAGCGGCTTTAGCTCGCTCGATCGCAGACCGGTCCGACGTCGCGCAGACCACGACCGAGCGCGCCATGCCCTCCGGCCCAAGAATTTGCTCGACGAATTCGCGGACTTCGCGACCACGCTCGCCGATCAGCGCGATGACGTTCATGTCGCAGCTCGCACCGCGTGCGAACATGCCCATCAGCGTGCTCTTGCCGACGCCCGCAGGCGCGAAGATGCCCATGCGCTGCCCTTCGCCGAGCGTCATCAAGCCGTCGACGACACGAACGCCAGTCATCATCGGCGTGGACAGCAGCGGCCGGCTCATCGGATTGGGCGGGTCCGCGAAGATAGGCCGATAGTGGTCGCTTGCGATCGGCCCCAGCCCATCGAGCGGCTCACCGAGGCTATCGATCACGCGGCCGAGCAACGCCGGTCCCACGCCGATTGCGAGCGGACGCCGCAGCGGCACCACCACGGTGTTGCGGGAGATATCGGCCAGCCGGCCGAAAGGCGAGAGCATGGCCTGTTCGCGCGAAAAGCCCACCACCTCCGCGTGCTGCAGCAACTCCCCCGTGGACGATCTCAACTCACACAGTTCGCCGACGCTGACATCCAGCCCCGCCACGCGCATGAGCGTGCCGATCACCTCTTGCACCTTACCGCGCGACGCTACCGGGCGAGATTGCCGCCATGCCGATTCCACCGCGTTGACGAATCGGCTCAAGTCTTCCTGCGCGCGCGCCGTCGAGCCCGTGAGGTTTTCGTTCATTCGACCCACTCGTCTTCGGCGTAGTCGGCGAATTCATCATCGTGCGACTCGCATGGCCTATCCGAACGGGGATGCACGTTCGTCACACGATCGGCCCCCATAGGCGCGTCGCCGCTATCGCTATCCCTATGATCGTCGGCAAGCGCTTCACCTTCATCGCCCGGTAATGAGCCGTCGACGGGCAGCGCGCCAAGCACCTTATCGAGCGCTGCGAGCATCACGCTCACCTGAGTGTCTAGGCTCGCATCGAGCGTTCCGAGATCCGATTCGCACTGACACGCCCCGGGCGCGAGCGACGGATCGGCCCACACCGCCAATGCAACGGGCCGGCCGCGCTCCAACCAGCCCGCGGCGCAGGCCTCGAATCGCGCTTTGGCCACGACCAGATCGTCGGGACACACGCGCACAGCCAGGGGGCTGCCCGCCTCGATGAGCCGCACCATCTCGCGCGCGGCCTGCTCGAACACCGCTGCGCGATCGATCGTGCCGGCAATGCGCTGGAACGCCTGCGCGACCATTTGCGCACAGCGCTCACGCATTCGCATCAGCACGGCGCTTTGATTCACGTAGTGCTCGGCGCTACGCGCGTGCCAATCGACAGCAGCTTGACGAAGCCCTTCCTCCTGCCCGAGCGCGAAGCCCGAGGCGTACTGCCGCCCGGCGTCGGCCAGCAGCGCCTCCGCCTGCGCACGCGCATCCGCCAGTATTCGGGCGGCCTCGCTGCGCGTGCGCTCGAGCATGGCTTCCCGTTGCGCACGAGCTTCTTCAGCAGCCGCGTCGATGTCCATCAGCATAGCGAACGTCTCACGGCGCACGATATCCTGATCGATGCCGATCGAACCTGTCGCGGCGCCGCCGACGTCCATTTGGGGCGATGGCCCCGCTTCGACTTCAACCTTGCGCAGCCAAAGCATCATCCTTACTCCGAAGAGATCAGCGGAACGTACTCCATCACTGCCGCACTGCCATTCTCATCGCGCGACGGGCGATATTTCGCAGTCCATGGCGGCCGCGCGGCGTGCCGCGGCAGCGCGACTCGAACGAGCGGAAGCACACCGTTGCCCGGCCAGACCCCGTCGGCCTCAAACAAGCAATAGCCGGCCCACGCCAAGGCTTCGTCGGACATCGTCTCCCATGCCGGCGCCTCATGGAGCCATGGGGGGATGCGCAACGACGTGGCGCTGTCCTGCCGCAACCTGTCGGCCGCGGCCGGTCCGATCGCTGCAACGAGTCGCATACGGCGCGGGCGATCCACCCAATGACGCAGTTCCGCACGACGCGCCCATAGCACCCGCAATCTAAGCATCCTCATCGAGCCCGAGATAGGCAGGGCTGCGAGCGAGCGCGCATGGCCACGCAGCCCGTGCAATGCCAAAGGCGGCACGCCGACGATTTCCAGCCAGCGCGGCGCGTACGCCGCCAGCGCCGGCGCAATGGCGGACTCGCCCAGCGGCAGCGTATCGCTGAGCCAACTGGCATGCGCCCAAGAAAACATCGAGCGGCGGTTGGCTTCGTCCTGCCGGAGCACTTCCGCCAACATCCGCGCATCGCATTCGTCCGTTCGCTCCATCGCTCATCCCATGCCTCATCGCCCGCCCCTCGCTGTTGCGAGCACGACCGAGCCGTGTACTCGCGCCGCCGGTCCGCGCACCCCACTGCGTGCCTTTTTTGCGGCATCATCAGGCCGCTGGCTTGCGCCAGCGTATCCAACCCTTCGCCCGCGCGAGCCAAACCTCACGCCCCCCTGCAATCGGCGCCGCCCCGCGGCGCAACACGATCAGCAGGCCAACGCCGGCCATGCAGAACAGACTCATGGCAAGGCCAAGCGCCACCCCCCACCATGACGAGGCCTGCGGCGGCGGCGCCATTTCGCTGGGATCGGCAGGCACGGATGTCACGCTGACCTGGTTGTAGGTGAGCCCTTCGACGCTGTGCACGACCATGTTCTTGATGGCCGGCGTCAGCGCGCCTACATCGGCGTTGGCCCGGTATTTGATGAACACGGACGCCGACGACGGCGTGATCTTTTCAGCCAAGGGATCGTTGTTCGGCAACACGATATGCACGCGCGCCGTGACGACGCCGTCGATCTTCGATAGGGTGTCGGACAGCTCCTGTTCGATGCCGAAGATGAAGCGCACCCGCTCCTCGATCGGCGTCGAAACCAAGCCGTCCTTCTTGAAGAGTTGGCCCAGGTTGTCGTATTTTTGATGCGGTAGGCCATGCGCGCGCAGCACTTGCATCGCTCGCGCCATTTGATTGTCCGGTACCGTCACGGACCATGTCTTGCCCGCATCGGCCGTCGTTTTCTCCGCATCGACGCCCCCCTCCAGCAACGCGACGACCATCTCGTTGCAATCTTGCTCGCTCAGTTGTCCGTAAAGCTCTTTTTGACACCCCGCCAGCAGCAACGCCAGCGCGAGCACGACCGCCGGCACGAGGCGCGAGCGAATCGTAGAAGGAATGAGATCGCCGCCCATGATCTTCATCATGTCATTGGTTCTTCATCAGCGTTTCCACGGAGCCTTTGGTCGCTTTCACGATCGCCATTTTGGCTTTCATGTCGACGGTCATCTGCGCCATCTCTTGCATGAGATATAACGATTCACCGACGATCCGATTCATCTGGACGATCGGCGATTCAAGCGGGGAAATTTGTTGTTGCATCATAAAAAGCAAGTCGTTAGGCACCCTTTGCAGCTGGGCGTCCTCCTCCGCGATCGCTTTGCCGACGATGGTCTCTCGAATGGAAGAGTCGACGTGTGCGCTAGGCACCGAGCGCGTCATCAACTGCTCGAAGTAGTCGCCCAACGCTTGCGCAGGTGCGGAGACCTGGGCCTGCTGGTCAACCACCGTATCCAGCATCGCCCTGGACATTTCATTCGTCGACACGATAGCCATGACCTTTCCCCTTATTTAAGCCCGTAGCCGAAAACTGACCCAGGGCGGCGCCGCCGCGATCGACTTGCCGCTCGGCGGGACACTCGCTTCGTCCGCCAGCCGCTCGACGCCGGCTCCCTCCTTCGCGTCAGCTGAGCGCCATTCGGGACGTTCGTCCTCCGGCACTTCCAGCAGCGACCAGCCCATCGTTCGAGCGGTTGCATCCTCGCTCTCGCAAAGCGCTTCGGCGTGCTCGCGCCATGAGGGATCACCGGCACGATTGAGTGCATAGGCGAGCATCGTGCGACTGCGGGGCAAGCACTGAGACGCCGCCGTCAGAGCGAGAAAAGCGTCGGACGCCTCGCGCCAATTTCCTTTTCCAGCCTGAACTAGACCGCCCAAGAACGATGCCTCCGGATGACCGGGCGCTAACACGCCACATATCTCGACCATCGTTTCGAGTTCGTCCAGGTCCACTTTTCCAAAGTGCGACCGCGCTTCCTCCAATGCCACGACGAGGATCCGAGCTAAGCCCACTATGACGTCTGCCTTCATGCGCCGGTACTCCGGCCGCGGTTCGCTCATTTCATGTTCCCCTATGCGACGCGGGCAATCCGCATCGGGTCGAAATCTAGCCAATGCGAACTCGCCAAACGACGCCAATGCGAACGAAATCACTCCTTTCCGAAGTGTCGGCACGCCCTTGCGGCCGTTGCGACGCTTTTGATGTCCTTTCGCGTTCATGGCGTATTGCATTGGCGCGCCCATGCGCTTCGCCTTTTGCGACTCCGCCTCGCATGGCACGACGGGCACAGAGCGCGCGGCGCTATCGTCCGCTAGGTCTGGCCGCCGCAACACGGCCGCTCACAAGGTCCGCAAGGAAGCCGCAATATGGCCGAGGAAAAAACCGAACAGCCGACACCCCGCAAGCTAGAAAAAGCGCGCGAGGAAGGACAGGCCGCCAAGAGCGCCGACGCGGTCGAGTTCGCCTGCCTCAGCGTCGTACTACTGGTGCTGCACGCTGGCGGTCATTACCTGGGCAACGCGCTGCGGGGCCTGATTGACGGCGCGCTCGATTTCGTCCGCGGCGATCATTCGATGACGGCGGTGATGTCCGCCGTCGACAAGCTCGAGCGCGGGGCACTCATGCTCATGTTGCCGATCGCGCTCGCTTCCGTCGCGGCGGCGTTCCTCGCGCTCGCGCCGCAAGTCGGCTTCCAAGCCACCACGAAACCGGTCACGCCCAAGTTCGACAAGGTGAGTCCCGCCGCCGGCTTCAAGCGCATCTTCTCGGTCAAATCGCTTCTGGATCTGCTGAAAATGATCGTCAAGGCGCTCGCCCTCGTTCTCGTACTGTGGCAAACCATCGCGTGCCTCTTGCCGCTCGTCGCCAGCTCGCTCTATCTGCCGGTGCCGGCGATCGCCAAGATCATGTGGACCACGCTGCTGCGTTTGCTCGACGTCGCGGCCGTCGTCTATCTGATCATCGGCGCGGCAGACTATGCGATACAGAAATGGCAGTTCTTGCGTCAAAACAGGATGTCCAAGGACGAGGTCAAGCGCGAGCACAAGGATCGCGAGGGCGACCCCCGCATGAAGCAAGAGCGGCGCAGGCTCGCACGAGAATTCGCGACCACGCCGCCGCAGGCCAGCATGTCACGAGCCAACATGCTCGTCGTCAATCCCACTCATTACGCGGTGGCCGTGCGTTACGACGCACGTGTAACGCCCTTGCCGATCGTCGTCGCGAGCGGCGTGGACGATGAAGCCGCCAAGTTGCGTCAGCTAGCGCTCGCATTGGGCGTGCCTATCGTCGCGAATCCGCCCGTGGCGCGCGCCCTCTATAAGGTGCCGCTCAATCAGCCGGTCCCCAAGGAACTGTTGGAGGTCGTCGCCGCGATCTTGAAATGGGTCGATAGCGTCGGCGCCGTGCATTCGCGCGAGGAGAGAGTCGCATGATCAAAACCCTCAAAATGCCTGCCGGTGGAGAGTTCGGCATTACGCTGCTGATCGTGGCGATCGTGTCGCTCATGATATTGCCGTTGCCGCCCGCGATCATCGATGCCCTGCTCGCCGTCAATATCTGCATCAGCGTCACACTGCTGATGGTGACGCTCTATGTGGCGGACATCTCCGCACTTTCCGCCTTCCCGTCTCTTTTGCTGTTCACGACGCTTTACCGGTTGTCGCTCAACATTGCCTCGACGAAGTCGATCCTGCTGCATGCGGACGCCGGGCACATCATCGAAAGCTTCGGCGAACTCGTGGTAGGCGGCAATCTCGTCGTAGGTCTCGTCGTTTTCGTGATCATTGCCACGGTGCAGTTCATCGTCATCGCCAAAGGCTCCGAGCGCGTGGCCGAGGTCGGCGCCCGCTTCACGCTCGACGCGCTGCCGGGCAAGCAAATGAGTATCGACGCGGACCTGCGCGCCAACCTCCTCAAACCCGACGAAGCGCGCAAAAAGCGCGCGAAGCTCGCGCTCGAGAGTCAATTGCACGGCGGCATGGACGGTGCGATGAAGTTCGTGAAAGGCGACGCGATCGCGGGCCTCATCATCACGCTCGTCAACATCGTCGCCGGGATTGCGGTGGGCGTCGCCTACCACGGCATGAGCGCGGGAGAAGCCGCGAATCGTTTCTCGATCCTCTCGGTGGGCGACGCGATGGTGTCGCAAATCCCCTCGCTGCTCATTTCGGTCGCGGCCGGCATCATGATTACGCGAGTCGCCGATGAAAACAGCCCCGAGAGTCACTCGCTCGGCGACGACATTACACGTCAGCTCGGCCACAACGCACGCGCCCTCTATTTCGCCGGGGCGCTCTTGCTGGGCTTCTCGGCCGTGCCCGGATTTCCGGCGCCGCTGTTCATCCTGCTCGCGGCCACGCTCGGTTTTACCGGCTATCGCTTGAGCAAACGTCGCGGCGGGCAAGGCGAAACAACCGAGGCGAGCGCGCTGCAACGTGCCGGCGGCAAAGGCGATGCGTCCGCGATCCTCGCTCGCGCGCCGCAATTCACCTGCCCCGTCGGAGTTCGACTGGCGCCGGACCTCGCCGGCCGCATCAACGCTGCCCGGCTCGACCTGGCCTTCGACGAAGAACGCGCCCAGTTGCAAGAGGAGATCGGGCTACCGTTCCCGGGCATCACCATGTGGACCGCTTCGCAATTGCCGGCTGGATCTTTCCAGGTTCTGCTGTTCGACGTCCCGCACGCGTTGACCCCGGAGGAAGCGACGGAAGTCGCGCCGCGAAGCGATGCGCTCGAACAGGACATCGCCGCGCGCACGATCGCGCTGTTGCGCCGCAACGCGCATCTGTTCCTCGGCATCCAGGAAACACAGTGGATGCTCGATCAGCTAGGAACCGACTACCCGGGGCTCGTTTCGGAAGTGCAAAAGGCACTGCAAATCCAGCGAATTGCCGATGTTCTGCGCCGCTTGCTCGAGGAGCAAATTTCGATTCGCAACACGCGTTCCATCATGGAAAGCCTTGTCAGTTGGGGCCCGAAGGAAAAGGACATGCTGCTGTTGACCGAGTATGTGCGCTGCGATCTATCGCGATTCATCGCCCATCGCGCAACCAACGGCACCTGGAAGCTAGCGGCGGTCCTGGCCGACCACGAGGTGGAGCAGACGATTCGACAGTCGATCAAGCAGACGCCGACCGGCAACTTCCTGGCGTTACCGCCCGAGGACATCAGCCACCTCGTTTCGCAGCTCGCGCAACTCGTGGGGCCCACGCAGCGCGAAGGCGTCGCCCTCGTCACTTCAATGGATATCCGGCGTTACGTACGCAGGATGATCGAGGGACCTATCTCGTGGCTCCCGGTGTACTCGTATCAAGAACTCAGCGATCGCGTCGAGCTCGAGACGCTCGGCCAACTGACGCTCTGAAGGACGCTGCGCAATGTCGGCACCGACCAATGTGCGCGTCATCCCCGGTGGACTGTTGGCTCAGCCGGACTCGGCGCGCCCAGAAGAAGACACCGCCTACGCCCCCTTCTTTCTGCGGCGCATCCGCGAGACCGAGAAGTTGCGCAAAACGTTGCTGCCTTCGCAATCGCCAACGCAAGCGCCGCACGGCGCTTCTTCGAGCGCACTGCCCGGATCGGAACCCAATCAGGCCCACGCGTTACCAGATGCCTCCGCGCCTGGCCACGAAACAAACGATTCACCCGAGCGAGAGGCGGCCTCGGTGCCACGCGCGCTGCCGCCAGCGGCACGCATCGCTACGAAAGGCGAGGCTTCAAAGCATCGAGCCGACGCGGATTCCGAACAACCGGATGAATCGATACGACGTCAAGGTCTTTCCCCGACCGCGCCGCGCAAGTTGACCGATCAAGAGGTCGCTTTCTCGCACGTCGCGGAATACTTGCTCGGGCGCGTGACCGAGTTCTGTTCGGATCGATCGGTCCTCGCGAACGGCAGTTGGCAATTGCAGATTCATGTCGATCCGAACATCTTGCCCGGCTGCATGCTTCAAATTTGGCTTTCGGGTTTTAGTCTGATGCTTCGCTTCGAGACCGAAGATGCCACATCCAAGGCCCTAATCTCGCGGCATTCGGGGGTTTTAAAAGATCGACTGTCCGCGCTGCTCAGGGAGCATGGAACGCCACGGGAAATCGAAATTATCAGTGCTTGACGTGGCTTTACCGATTTTCCCCCGCAGCGCCTTTGCGATCGAGGGCATTGCGGGGGCTTATTGTTCTACCGCTATTACGACATGGAAAGCAGCCTACATTCGCACGGCGCCGCAGGCGCACAACGAATCGAGCCGGCCACGCTGCCGCTCATGCAATACATGAACGCAGGCAAGCCGATGCCGGTGCGGGAAGCGCGGCTAGCCCGCGTCCTCGCCGACGACCGGCTGGGCGCGCTACTTCGAGTGATGTACGGAATCGAGGGATGGACCGTACTGCCGCCGCACCCCTTCGAGACTGCCACGCCGGGCTTGATCGAATTGCATCGAGCGGGGGAATCGGCGCAAGTCGCCATCGATCTTTCGAACTGGCCCGCGCTCGCCAGCGCTGCGCTCGACGAGCGCCGGGCGTTGGGTCCCGAAGCCGATCTGCATGCGGCGGTCGCGTCGATTTTGTTGCAACCGCTGCGGCTCGCGCTCGAATCGATCGGATTGGCCGGCGTGGCCCTGTCAGCCTCGCGCACCAGCCGCGAACGGCTCGATGCCGCTTTGCATGCCGTCTTCTTTCGCATCGGCGACCGTGAGATGACGCTGGGCATTGTCGACATCGACGATCGATGGATCGACCACTTGGAAGCGCTCGTTGCCGAGCAATGCGTGCCCTACCCGCCCCGCATCAGCAGCCTTGCCGTACCGGGACGAATCGAGCTTGGCGTACGCACGCTCAATATCGCGGCGCTCGAATCGCTGCGCCCCGGCGACATCGTATTGGGCGCCATCCGGCATGCGCCCGATTCCGTTTTCGGCGACACGCCGAAGCCATTATCCGCGCCGATCACGTGGGGCAATCATGGGATGCGCCAGTTGTCCGCCACGGTCTGCGTCGACCACCACAACAACACTCTCACGCTGACAGGAGTCCCTTCGATGAGCCGCATGACCGAAAACGAACCCATCTCGTCGGGTGAACCAGGCGAAGCGCCCGTAGCGATCGGCGAACTGGACCTCCCCGTGAAGATTGAAATCGACACGGTGGCATTGCCCGTGGCTCAGTTGTCCGCGCTACGCGCGGGTTACGTGCTTGAGCTGCCCGTTCCGGTGCGCGAGGCGCAAGTGCGGCTCGTCTCCTACGGTCAAATGATCGCGTTGGGCGAACTCGTGGCCGTTGGCGATCACATTGGCGTGCGCATCGTACGGATGTGTAATCAAAGTGTTCCAGTTTAACGACATCACCGGCCTGCTGATCGCCGTCCTGGCGATCAGCGTCGTCCCGTTCGTCGCGATGGTGGTCACCTCGTACGCGAAGATCGTCGTCGTCCTGGGTCTGCTGCGTCACGCGCTCGGCGTGCAGCAAGTGCCACCCAACATGGTGCTCAACGGCATTGCCATATTGGTCTCGCTGTATGTCATGGCCCCCATCGGCATGCAAGCGATGCAAACGATGCAAGCGCACGACACGGTGCAACAATCGTCCGGGCAACTCGCGCTGAGCGCAATAGAAGCCGGAAGGGAGCCCATTCGCCGCTTTCTGAAACAGCACGCCCATGAACGCGAAAAGCGATTCTTCCTGCGCTCGGCCGCGGCGATATGGCCCAAGGAGATGGCCGCTCAACTGCACGAGAACGACATGATCGTGCTCGCGCCCGCCTTCACGCTCACAGAGATGACCGACGCCTTCAAGATCGGCTTCCTCCTCTACGTGGCGTTCATCGTCGTTGATTTGGTCATCGCCAACGTCTTGATGGCGATGGGCCTCAATCAAGTGCAACCAACGAACGTCGCGATCGCGTTCAAGCTGATGCTGTTCGTCGTCATGAGCGGATGGTCGACGCTCGTGCATGGCCTCGTCATGACCTACCGCTAAAGGTGCGCCATGGAAACGGACACGTTGATTCGGATCACGACGCACGGGTTGCTTCTTTGCTTATACATTTCCTTGCCCCCGATAGCTGCCGCCGCCATCACAGGGCTGTTGGTCTCGTTCCTGCAAGCCGTCACTTCGATGCAGGATCAGAGCATTTCCTTCGGGGTGAAGCTCGTCGTCGTGACCGTCGTGATTCTGATCTCGGCGCCGTGGTCGGCGGCGGCGGTGCTGCGCTTCGCGAATGAAATCGTCGCGACGGCGATTCCATCATGACCGCATCGATCCGCGGTGCGCACTCGCCTGCGATCGCGCATGAGACAAACGGCGATCCGCACGCAGCCGAGGCGTCGGATCACGCGAAACCCGATCCCTTCGCTTCGGCGCATCACAAGGGCAAACAATTTTGCAAGACGAAGCTCAAGAGTTTGCCGAAGGGCAAACTGCCCAAGGCGAAATTCACGCGCCCTTCGCGTGCACCCGCGCGCCACTCGGCGCTCGCCCACACACCGGCAAAAGGGGCGCTCGCCGGCGCGCCGCACCCGCGGTCTTTGCGCCGCCCCTATAGGGATAGGGATAGCGAAAGAAACGGCAACGGTAGCGGCGCTGACAGCCAGCAGGACGGTGATGACGACGCACACGATACGCAGGATGAAGACCGCGCACGCAAAGGCAAATTCGCCATCAGCCGAAAAACGCAGCGAGCAATCGTCACGCTTCGGCACCCCGGGCCCTTGCGCGAATTCGCGACCCACGCCGCGCAAGGCCCAGACCGTCAGCTATCCCTCTGCCACAAGTTGGTTGAACACCTACGGCTAGTGCTGATCGCGCACGCGTCCGATATCGAGCAACGAAAACGCTACAACTTGGTGACGCCGCTCATCATCCATCAAGCCACCTCGCTTCCGCGAACGCGCTCGCAGTCGGTCCACGCGCAGGCACGCCTCGATCTCCTGGCGCGCAACGCCAGCGCGGCGGGAAGCCGGGAGATTCGGGCATTGCTTTTAGATTGGCTTGCCGTCCGGAATGTGGACGCGGGAACGACCGATCCCACAAACGCGCAATACGCTGGCGTCGACTGGCCGACGATCAAGACTTGGCTTTGCGACACGCCGAGCCACCGAGAATGTACGCCAACGCACCGCGGCGATAGCGCGAATACCGGCTCCGATATGAACGGCGACCGGCCCGGGTCCGCGCAGCGCACGCACCCGCGTCACCTGCTTCGCCCGATCTAGCCATCACTTCGGGTCCGCCTCGGTTCGTGCGGGTTGTGACAATCTGTGACACCTCGATCGCATAAATTGAAGCCATCCGACGACTCACTCTTGCACGCATAGGTGGCTGACGTGAAACGAATCCGCTTTCTAACGGGCGCACATGCCGGAGCGCAGATCCCGCTGCCGACGGGCGCTTATCGTATCGGTGCCGACGAAGCATGCGAGATCTGCATCACCGATTGGCAAGACGATGAATTGACGCTGACCGTCGACGACAACGACACAGTACATATGCGCCAAGGCAAACGCGACAACATCGATAGCGCGCACGTGCTCGCCCCCGATTTCGTCGCTTTGCAGTTTGGCGCCACGACGTTTTGCGTCGGTCCGCACGACGCTGTCTGGCCAACCGATATCGACTTGCTGAGCGGCATGTTCACGCGCCAGAACGAGGCGCACGCTCCCGCGCCCCGCACGGCGCGTTCTTCACTCAAAGTCACGGGGGCAGCATTGGCCAGCATGATGGTGGCCTGCGCAGTCGTTGCCGGCGCCATCATTGCCGGCACACAGCCTAGCGAGGCGGTGAGCGCCACGCCAAACGCCGAAGCGCTCGCCGCCCGGCTTTCGGCGTCGCTGCATGCGATCGGACTGCGCGAGCTGAACGCAAAGTGCGCCAGCAATGCGGTCATCGTGCAAGGCATGGTACCCACGGCGCAGGACGACGTCGTCGCTCGCAAGCTAATTGAGCGAATCGGCGGGAAACACGTTCAACGAGGATACGACGTGGTTCAAGACGATATGCGCAGCATTCAGGAATCACTCGCAATCGAGGGCACGCGTGTGACGTACTCGGGCAACGGCGTATTCCTCGTGGGCGGCACGGTGCCTTCGCTAGACGCATTCCATCAAGCGCTCGAAAACGTCCGAGGCGATTTCGACGCCAATGTCAAACGCATTCAGTCGAATGTCAGTGAAGGCGCCACCCCCGTGACGTCCGTTTCCTACTCCGCCATGGTCTCGAGCGGCGACGTGCGGTACTTCGAGACGCCCGACGGCGTGAAACACGTTTATCAGGCCGCACCACGTTCCGTCAATTGAATGGAAGGTAAGAACATGTACGAGAAACTCAATGCCGTGGCGGCATCGATGCAGAATTTCAAGGAGACGCTGTCTGCGCCCGACTGCGCCGCACGCGTGGCGGCCATTACCGAAGCCCTCGACGAAGCGGCGCGTGAGCTCAGCGATGCGGCTCGATCGACTACATCCGCACAAGAGCGTGCGGGAATGCAAAAGATGTATCGGGGCATGATTGCGGCAAAGCGAATCGTTGCCCAGTTGCATGACCTCTCGCTCACCTGAAACGATTGCAAGTCAGTTGTTGAAGTACCGACGAAGCAGGCATCGCGGATCGCGACGGTTGCGCGTCGGCGAATTTTTGACCCCTCAACCCACCACGGAGCACATCATGGGCATACTCGATCTGATCACTTCCGGAATCGGCATGACGGCGAATACGAAAGCCAGTGAAGTCTTTCAAGACACTATGACGAACAACTCGATCGATATGATGGTCGACGAGGCAAAGAACGCCAATAAATTGCAAACGATGAAGGCAGCGATGAAGACGGCTGAAGACTCCACGGCCGCCGCCGCGGGCCTCGCGGGAATCGGGCAAGGGGGCTGACCTTCCGACAATCATTATCGGCGGCATGCGGCCGCGCAGATTTCGGTCATCTTCACGACCGGGATCTGCGCTGTCGTTTCTCGCACTACGAAGGCGCTTTATCGCTTGGTCCCAAGAGTTCGCAACATGACATGGGAACGCTACGAAGCACTCGTCAGGGATCTTTGCACGGAGGTGGGCTTACCCGATCCGGAGCATGTGCTCGACACGCGCGCGATGGAAGTGGAAGGCTTCGACGTGCGTATCGATCACCTCGAGAAGGACCCCGACGCCGTCTACATGAATTTTCACTACGGCACGGTGACTGCCGGGCGCACGCTCATCATATTCAAGCTGATGCTCGAAGCGAATCTGCTCATCTACGCGCAGGACCAAGCGCAACTCGGGCTCGATAGCGATACGGGCGGCATCGTGCTCATCGTCAGGCTGCCGTTCGAACCCGATCTGACGGCCCAATTCGTAGCCGATTTACTACTGCATTACGCGGATCATGGCCGCTACTGGCGGCAGAACATCCTCCAATCGAACGACGAAATGTTCGATGGTCTTGCGAGCGGCGATTACACTTGGCTGCGCGCTTGAGGCAAGCGCGGGCAGTGCAGGCGCACCGAGGCGCAGGGCCGAATCGGCTGCCGCCGTGCATCTGCCCGTCAATAGCGCTGTGATCACCCCTCGATGGGCGTCGGAACGACGACAACGATCCTTGTCCACCCGCTGCCGGCTGCCGCATCCGCGCCGCCTTGATCGAACACGACCAGCGCATCGCCTTTCGCGAGCATCGTGCGCACCGGTGTCGCTGCGGAAATCGGGGGGCTTTGCCGTGACCGCGCCACGCCGTCATCCCGCGAGCGAAGCGGCGTCGCCGCGCGCACGGTCGTCACGAGCTTGAACAGCGAAGCGCTCCCCTTAGCGCTCAGATCCGGCTCGATCACCACAGACGCACCGCCATCGAAGGCGCGCATCGATTGTCGATCTTTTCCGTCGCCCAGTCCCCTCCAATCTGCGCCGTCGACTTCGCGACAATCGACGGAAACCGGCGCATGATCGACGGTGACGAGGTTCCGATCGATACAGACCCGCGCTTTGCCCGACCGCGCCAGCGCATCGACTTGCGCGAGCAACGCGCTACCGCCATCGTGTAGGATCGTTCGGCCCGGCCCCGCGCTCGAAACCTTCGCGTCATTCATGCCGTCGGTATCGTCCGCATGTGCCGCCACGCGATCGACGCCGAGCGTATCGAAGCCATCCGGCGCAACATCAAGGACATACGTACGAATCGACATCGCGCGAGGCTGCTGATCGAAGCGAGCGACGAGTTGCCGATCCGCATCGATTCGCTGAGGTTGATCGCGCACGAGAACCGAATTGGTTCGGGCATCGGCTTCGAAAATCGGCAGCGGTGCGTCGAATTCAATGCGCTGACTCGTTGTATCGGAGGTCGTCGCCCCTTCGGAACGGCAAAGACGATGCGCGCGCCGCTGCAGCCGTGTGGCAAGCCCAGCGCCCGTGACGGTTTGATCCGCCACCGCGAAGGTACGGTCGGCCGCATTTTCAAAATGCAGCGGCACGACGCGAACGTCGGTCACCACACGCTCACGCGCTTCGTCCTCGATGTGCCGCGCGAACCGGCTCACGCGCTCGACGTAGCTCGAGGGGCCCGAAACGGTCAGCATGTTGCAACGATGGCTGACGGCGATCGGCATTCGGTGATCTTCGACGCCGGCACGCTCGAGCTTCGCTTTGACCTGCGTTGCGGGAACGTAGTTGAAGACGATCTCGACGGACTTGCGCGCACTCACCGGCTCGACGTGGATCACGGCGCCGTCGTAGTACCACAGCAAACCAAGCGACGCGGACAGCACGTCGAGAAATTGAGCCGGCCGCATCGCATAGCGGCCGGCTAGACGCCCGTCGACATCACCGTCGATATCGACCGGCACATGCGCAGCGCGACTCAGGGCCGTCAGAGCATCGGCAACGCTGCTGCCGTTGGTCGAATAAAAGAAAGGCCGCTCGGGCAGCTTCGGTGAGCTACCCGACGCCGACGCAAACGCCGACGAAGCGCAACACGCCGCCAATACGCTTGCGCGCCATTTGCGCATGATGGTTCACCCCGTGCTTTCCGTTATTTGTCCTGCGTCCGCGCGGCTGTGGCGACGCGCTCGGCTTGCGGGCCGGAGCCGGCGTCTTCGCTTGGCAAAGGACCGACGTCGAGCCGGTATCCGGTCGCGTAGACCGATTGCACGATCCAATCGACGCCCGCACTCTTGAGACTCGCGCGCAACCGGCTGACATACATGTCGACCGATCTGCTCTGCACACCCGCATCCCAGCCCCACACCACGCTCATCAAGTCCTGCCGTTGCACGACCGTGCCCACATGCCGGGCAAGATGCCAAAGAATGTCGAACTCTTTGGTGCCGAGCCGATGGGGCTGGCCCGCATGAACGAGCGACTGGCTCGAGCGGTCGAGCATGCAGCGCCCCACGATCATCTGCCGCGTGCCGTTCGTCGCTTGATTCGTGCGCCGCAGCAGCACACGAATGCGCGCGAGCAGCACCTGACGATCGAGCGGCTTGACGAGATAGTCATCCGCGCCGGCATCGAGAATTTTGACGATGTCGCTCTCGGCCGCATGCACCGTTTGAAAGATGACGGGGACCGTCGACTGCGAGCGCCCCCGCACCCACGCAAGCAGCCGTTCGCCCGACATGCCCGGCACGTCCCAATCGAAAATCAGCAGATTGGCCCAATGATCGGCGAGATGATTGCGCGCATCGATGCCGTTGGCGAAGGCATCGACGAGATAGCCTTCCTCCTTCAGCCAGGACGCAAGCAGCGCCCGCTGTGCCGGATCGTCCTCGACCAGCAAAATCCGGATGGGCTTCTGCAACAGTGATTGCATGGCAGTGCTCTCCCCTTTCCTAATGTTCGTGTTGACGCCGGAACGCCCGCTCGGCTTCCTCGAGCGACATGCGCACCGCGGGTGCGCGCGTGGCGGCAGCGGCGAGCAGCGGCAAACCCAGCACGAACGATGTCCCCTCGCCCTGAACGGATTCGGCAAGGATCGTGCCGCCATGCAGTTCCACGATTTGCCGCGCGAGCTTCAGGCCGATGCCGAAACCGGTCGCTCCGGCTTTCGGCAAAGTATCGAAATCGGTCACTGTTTGTCGTTGCGCCAGCCCCGGCAGCCCGCCCGCGCGATCGGTCACGACGATCTCGGCCCACCCGTCGCGCGCGCGAACCGAGACGGTCACGGTTTCCCCTTGCGATGAGGCTTGGATCGCGTTATCGACCAGATTCTGAAACGCCCGTGCAACGAAATTGCGCACACCGGCGACCCACATCGGCGCATTGTCGGGCAGCCATAACTGCAGCGCGACGCCGCTGTAGACGGCAGTGACCTCGAGCTGAGGGATGATCTGGCTCACCATGGCGCGCAAATCGAAACGCCGAAAATCGCGATCGGCAAGATGCTGGGCCACCGACGACACGATGAATTGCTCGCCGAGCGCGAGCACATAACGCGCGAGCTGCGCGATCTTCTCCATGCCGCCGCATTCCTCGAATGCCGCCGGATCGCCCGCGTCCAACTGCGTGAGCGCAACGATCGAATTGAGCGGGGAGCGCAGGTCGTGCAGAAGAAACCGTAGCGAACTGGCACGCTCATCGAGCGAATGGCGCAGTGTCGTGATATCGAGCACCGATACGACCGCTTCAATGCCGGGCCGCTCCCCCACTGCCTCGGCCTTGAGCCAAAGCACCGCATTATCGAGCTCGATTTCGATGCCGCGCACGAGCGCTTCGTTGTCCGCCGCTTCGGCGATGCCGGTCATGCCGGCGAGCACCGCATCGAATCGCGAGCCGGGGGTCAACGGGCGCTGCAGCAGATGCTCGGCGCGCCGGCTCGCGGAGACGATGACCCGCGCTTCGCCCAGCACGATGACACCCCACGGCTGCGCGTCCAGCACTGCACAGAGTTGCCCATCCAAATCGACGCTGCTCATGCACGCACTCTTGATTTAGGCGATGAAAGGGTTTTAGCGGGTTGTACGGCGTTTAGTCATCACGGCAGTACCGACGCAACGCACCGCTGAACCCCATGCATCGTGCTTCACGGCTCGATCACCCTCGGCATGAGAAGGAACAACCGTTCCATATGGCTCTTTTGCCGGTTGTGCGTTCGAAACAGCGCGCCAATCACGGGAATCTTCGATAAACCCGGAATACCGGTCATGCCATTCGAATCGTTTTCCGTTCGATAGCCGGCGATCAACAATGCCTGCCCTTGCTCGATGAAGGCCTGCGTATTGATCTGGCTGCTCGTGATGACCGGTAAATTGCTGACGGTCTGGCTCGTATCGACCTGCCCATCCTCGATCCTCACATCCAGCTTGATCATCGTCTTGCCCTGTTCCTCGACCACCATGGGCAGCACGCGCAGGGACACGCCCGCCGACACGCTGTATAGATCCGCCGAGGTGTAGCCCGAAACCGGCACGAGAAATTGCGTCTTATTGTCCATCAGGGCCTCGATATTGTCGAGCGTGACCACCTTGGGACTCGCCTCGATGCGGGCCTCGTTTTCTTGCTGCAACGCCGAGATGCGCGCCATCAAATAGCGCCCGGCATCCCCAAGTACGGCGCTCAGCGACAGCCCGAGCGGCGTCGCGCTCACCGCCGAGCCATCGGCGAGCGATGTCGTATTGAACGTTGGGCTAAGCGCGCCGTTGTAGGTGTTTTGATGCGAGGCGCCCGTCCCCGTTTGCAAATCGACGTGACTATTGTGCGCAGTCCAGTCCACCCCCAATTGCCGCAACGCACCGTCGTCGACTTCGAGGATATGCGCCTCGATTTCGATCAGGCGCGGCTTGACATCGAGCCGCCCGATCAGTTCGCCGTATTGCCCCATGCGATCCGGCACATCGCGGATAAGCACGGAATTCGTGCGCTGATCGGCTTCGATCACGGGCAGTGCTTCGTCGGACGAAGGTCCCGCCGCCGCGTTGCCGCCGCCGCTTTGCGCCGAATTGGCAATCGCCGCCAGCGGCGCCGACGGCTTGCCTGTCAGCCCCGCCAGTAAGCCGCCGTTGCCTTGACCAAGCCCAGGCAGCGGTGGCATAGGGACGCTCTGCTGTGATCCGCCGCCTCCGGTGGCGCTCAGCCCGTTGCCCGCGGTCAGGCCGGCCACGTCCGGCAAGGGAGATTTGCGCGTCAGGTTGCCTCGCGTTGCCCCCGCCCCCAACGCCCCTCCTCCGGCGACACCCGATCCGGTCGACTGCTCGCCCGGATGGAAAATCCCTCTGAGCACACTGGCAACGCCTTCGAGCGTGACCGGCGCACCATCGATGTCCACCGAACGGTCTTTGGCCCATGCGTGATAGAGCGGGAACACGCGCACCTGAGTGCCGCCCCGCCGGGCCGCATTGGCGTCGAGGCGCGCGGCCACATCGGAGACCATCTGCACGTAGCGCGGCGGGCCATTGACGAGCGCAGTGCGTTGCCCATCGTTGTAGGTGATCGGAAAGCGCGGATCCTCGATGCCCATTTCGTCCAGCGTTTGGCGCAACGAGGCGACGCTCGCCGAATCGAGCTGCAGCAGCGAACTCTTCATGTTGGCGGCCGACGTGATTTGAAGCACCTGTCCGTCGAAGTACCAAACGAATCCGAACGACGACGCCAACGTGTCGAGAAACCGTTGCGGGGAAAGCGTGAATTTACCGGTGAAGGACCCCGTGACGTCGCTGCCGATATCGGCGGGAATGCCCTGGCTCGCGGCGAAATCGCGCAAGACGTCTTTGATGTCCTTGCCTTCCGCCGAGTAATTGATCACGTTCGTCTTCCAATGGACTGTCGCCCCCGCGGCCGGCAATGCGGTCAACAGCCCTGCAACGGCAAAGATAGCGACGGCCGCTTTACAAATCCGGTTCATGGAGACATAGCCTCGTTTACGCGTTGGGCACATAGTTGAAGCAGCGGTCCCTATGCGTCAAGCCACAGGGCACAACACCCTTTCTCATCGCTTCCGATGAATGGTCGAAACTTCGGGTCGCTCCGTTGGCAGGCGAGCCGGCACGGCATGCTGCGTAACATCGAGCGAATGCTGGACGTCGCGCTTGGAGGCTGCGATGATCCACAGTCAAGCTGGTCCCTTCGTTGTGGGTACAACTGCGTCGCTTCCGCTCATGAACACTCCATCCGCTTTTCGTGACATCACGCGTGAAATCCTCGATCTCATCGACCTCAAACGCACGTTCACCGATATCCATATCGAGCAAGACCGCCCCATCATGCTCAAGACACCGCGCGGCTGGCAGCCCGTGAACGACGAGCCGGTCCTCCTGGAGGAGATGGCGCCAACGCTGTCGGCGATCGACGAAGATTGGCAAGCAAAGATCGGAAACGGCGCGATCGATCGACCATTCGTGCTCACACGCTGCCGTCTTCGCTGCAATATTTACCGCAGCGGCGGCGGGCGGCGGGTCGCCATTTCCATCCGGCGGCTACCCTTGCAACCGTTACCGCTCGAGAAGCTCGGCCTGCCTGCCTACATCAAGAACATGACGGACAGCACGCGTGGCCTCGTGCTCGTGACTGGGCCGACAGGTTCGGGCAAAACGACGACGATCGCTTCGCTGATCGACCACATCAACGTCACGCGCAACAGCCATCTGATCACGATCGAGGAACCGATCGAGTACGTAATCGAAAGCCGCCAGTCCATCGTCTCGCAGCGCGAGGTTCCGACCGACACGCCCAGCTTTTCCGCCGGGCTGCGCGAAGCATTGCGGCAAAAGCCCGATGTGATCATGGTGGGCGAAGTGCGCGACCCCGAGACGGCTGAGACGGTACTGCACGCCGGGGAGTCGGGCCATCTCGTCTTCGCCACGATGCATACGAGCAGCGCGCTGAGCACGCTTACCCGACTGCTCTCGTTCTTCCCCGCCGATCAGCGGGAGCGCCATGCGGCATCGCTCGCCGAATCGCTGATCGGCATCGTGTCGCAGAGCTTGGTGCCGACGGAAGACGGTGAAAGCCTCGTGCTCGCGAGCGAACTGCTGTTCAACACGCAACAGCAGGTCAGCAAGCTGTTGCTGGACCCATCTCGGCTGCACTCCTTGGCCGACGTCATGCGGCGCAAGGAAGACAACATGTCGCGAACGCTCAACGATCACTTGGCGAGCCTGGTCGGCAAACAGATCGTCTCGCCGCGCGACGCGCTGCGCGTGAGTTACAACCGAATGGAGTTGCATGAGATCCTGAGCTCGGTGGCTCCGCATTGATCGTCAACCAACGGAAGAGCAACGATGAGGGGAATGGTGAGGGCAGCAAATGGCCGCCGTCGGCGTTTGGCGGCGCGCGTGGCGCTCGGCGCGGTGGGCTTCGGGCTGGCGTTGTCGTTGCCGCAGCACGCCAAGGCCGATTGTTTCGATGAGGCCGCACAATATCACGGCGTCAATCCGCTCATTTTGCGAGCGATTGCCCTCGTCGAGAGCGGCGGCAATGCGTTCGCCGTCAACCGCAATGCCAACGGCAGCGTCGATATCGGCGAAATGCAGATTAACTCGATCCATCAACCGGAGTTGGCGCGCTACGGTATTTCGAAGCCCGACCTCATGGATGCATGCAAGAACATCTATATCGCGGCCTGGATCCTGCGTCGCACGATGGACAAGTACGGCAACACCTGGGATGCGATCGGTGCGTACAACTCGGCCACCCCGCGTTACCGCGATCGATACGCGAAGCGTGTGCAAAGCGCGGTCAGGACGCTGGTTGCAGCCGGTTATGAAGTGAAATAGATTGCCGGGGGCCGCCCACTGTCGCACAGGCGGCCCCCGGCGCGAACGCAATCAAACTACGCCTTGCAGTGTCAGCCCTATCAGCGCGCGTGCCTTCAGCGCTTTATCGCCGATACCAAAGGCTGCATCGAGCAAGCGCCGCTGCTGAGAATCGTTCAGGTGCGCCATTGCCGGCCCGAACCGCTCCAGTACGCTTGTCCTGAACTTTTCATCACGGATGCTCTTGACCGTGCGTATGATCGCGCGACGTTGAGCATCGCTCAGGTGTTCCAGTGCCGGCCCAAAGCCTGCCAGCGCGCGCGACTTGCGGACCTCATCGGCAATGCCGCGAATCGCGTTGACGATCGCGTTACGTTGCGCGTCGCTCAGGTGCGCCATCCCCGCGGTCAAACCTCGCAGCGCTCCCCGCCCCACCTCTCCTCGCCCCCGCGCTAGCCCCAGCAAGTGGACGACCGCATCCACTATGCGCGCGCGTTGAGCGTCGGTCATGCACTCCATCGCGTCAGCCGCGCCGAACACCGCCTTTACCCGTTCCCACTGATCGTCCACGCGAGCGATCGCGTCGACGATCAATTCACATTGCACTTCCGAGAGGTGACCCAACCCTGGGCCCAATCGTGCCAGCGCCAGCGCCCTCAGCTTCGGATCGTTTATGCCTGCCGCCGCATCGACGATGCTCCTGCGCTGTGCCTCCGTGAGGTGCGCCATCCCTATGGCGAATCCGAGCGACAAACTGACCTTCGAGCGCTCATCGCGGATGCCGACTGCGGCGTGGACGACGCGCTGACGCAGGGAAGCGCTCAAGTGTGCGAAGACAGGTCCCAGGTCGGCCAGTGCCTCTGCCCGAACCTGTTCACTCGCGATTCCGAGGATCTCATCGACGCAGCGCTCACGCAAAGGTCCGGTCAAATGGGCCATGCCCGCCGTGAAACCCCGCAGGCGGCGGGCTTTACCCGCTTCGTCGTGGGTGCCGATGAGCGCGTGGAGCAGCCGCTCGCATTGCCCCTCGGTCAGGTGCATCAACCACCGCCCCAGACTGGAGAGCGCGCCCTCCTTCAAGTTTTCATCGGCGAGTCCGAGCGCCGCTTCGACGACGCGATCCCGTTGCGAGCTGTCGAGGTGCGGCAAGCTGGGCCACGCCCCTCCCAGCGCATAGGCTTTCCAACGTTCGACGTCGGCGCCCACGACGGTCTCGACAAACTGCTCGCGCTGGTGCTCACCGACATACGCCAGTTGTTTTGCGAGCGGTGCCGCCACCTTTGCATGCAAGTCAGGCTCGTCGATCGCGATCGCCGCTTCGACGATCCTCCTGCGCTGGGCGTCGGTCATATACGCCATCCCGGTTAGCACGCCTTGCACCGCGACCGAGCGGTGCCGAGCGTCGCCGATGCGCTCGGTGGCGCCTACGATGCGCTCACGCTGGTCGCCGCTCAAATGCGCCATACCGGGGCCGAGGGCGCACAGCGCCGATGCCAGATCTTTTTCGTTCTCGGTGCCTAGCGCCGCAACAACGATCTGTTCCCGCTCATGCGTCGAGAGCAGCCGCAGCCATCCAAAGTCGTCGACTCCGATGCCGCGGGCGTACGACACGGCCGCCCTGGCCATTTGCATCCGCTGGTACCGCAATTGCCTCTCACCGATGAGCAGACGCCGCCAGGATCGAGACGTCCCGCCCAAGGCGATCATTGCGGGCACGTCCGCCTCATGCAACGCCTTGGCGATCATCAGTTTCAATTCGTTCGGTAGCTCATCGAGCAATGGCCGATTCGCCTTTGTACCCCCGTCGACAAGAGAGGCTGTCGGGCGTATCGAGGGCGATGCAGGCGTCTTGACGCGCGCGGGCGCTGGTTGCGCTTCCGAAAGCTCGGCGAGAACGGGGGCGCCGGCCCGCGATTGCGAAGACACTCGGGCATGCACACCACCGGCCCCAACGCCCGATGTTTGCGACTGCTGCACCGGATCGGCTGCCAATGTCTCGTGTGCTCTTGAAATGGAACATCCCATATAGCCGCCCTACATGCTTTCGATCGATGCCGAAATATTTCGAGTTGCGTCGCCGATCGCCAAACCCGCCAGCACGTTTGCCTTGTCCCATTCCAGTTCAACGGGCGTGAATCTTTCACCAGAGACGACGCGACGGGCGGCTCCATGCCGTTCCCGCGCAACCGGCACAGCCGGCACCGGTTCCGGCGATGGCGATCGGTGTGTTCTTGAAATCTCGTTACCCTTGGGCTCGATCTCTATGATCGACTCGGCGTGTTACGACGCTTGCCGCGCCACGACTAGCGCTCCGGCGTGCGGAACATCTCGGGAAAGTTCTCGATAAACGTCCGGGCAGCTCCAGATAATTTGGTCCGAAACTCGGATAGCCGCTTCTCGTGGCTCGCCAATGCGCCCGAGGCTTCACGAAGCTGCAAACGTTCGGCGCCAGGAGGCGCCGAGGCAAGTCGTGAAGTCAGGTCTTCACGCAGCGCCTCGAGGAAGCCTTCTGCCAACTTCAATTGCGCGACCTGGCCTGTCAAAGTCGCATGGATCTGCTCGATCTGCTCTTTGCCGAGCATGCGGGCATTCGTTTGCACATTGGGCACGGACTGGTCGAGCACGGACATGTTCGGGTTGCTCTCGACCATCTCTTCGATCATCTTGCGCGGTGTCGACGACGCGCGCGGCGCCTGCGCAGCGAGTTGAACGCCAGGCGTGCTCTGGTGCGCGGACTCTCGCTTTTGCGAAGTCCGCATTCTTTGCGGCGACTCGGCACTCGGCGCTTGTGGGCGCGGAGCCCATTGCGGCTGAGATGGCTGTCCCCACGCTCGCCCCGGCGGCCGTGGAGGCAACGGCGGAACCTGCTGCGGGACGCCAGCACTCGCCATACCACCGGGCACCCCGTACGCGTATGGGTTTGGCGCAAATGCCGGATAGCCTGAAAACCGCATTGCCTCGCTCTTGAATAAGCCCCGCAACTCCCGCAACAATCCAGTGCCCAGACCGGCGCGGGATGGCATTCGGCCGAGCAGGAAGCCAACGCCTCCCGCCGAAAGCGGCCCGACGAAAGGCAACCATCCAACGACAGGTAAAAGCCCAAAGAGCGGCAGCAGCCTCATTGCGTGCCGAAACCGACCAAACGTCGGCACGCCGCCTCGCGGGGATGCGTGCGCGGATTGACCCGGCGCAGACGAGACACCACTCATCCCGCCGTGAGCAAAGCGGTTAAATGCTTGTGCGGCCCCGCCCGCCTGGTAAGGAATGCGATCGGACATGCGAGATCCGAGCCCCGCGAGCCGCGGGTCTGCGAATCTTCCGGGCGCTGGTGCGCGGTTGCTTGCACCGCTAGCACGGCCGTTGGTGCTGGCGCCCGTTGGCCCCTGCGTACCCCTTATGTCGCCGGTGTCCCAACCGCCACGCGGCATCCCAGGAAAGCTTGCCTTTGTCGCCATAGCGCAACGCCACCCGCGGTGGCCCCCATCAATAGATGCCCGCAGTATGGTGGCCGCGTTGCTGCGCCATCGCTTCGGACCGCAAATGAAGCGCAATTTCCGAAGGACACGTGGGCCTCGTCTGCGGCAATCGCGAGGACATCACCCGATCTTCAATAGGTTTCAGTGATGTTCCAATGGGTCGCCACCGGTGTGGCGGGAATATAGGTACTCCCCCCCAAAAAGCTCGTCTCGTAACTTCCGTTGAGCGTATAAGTCCCACCCACGTAGGACGTTCCGTCCGCGGCGCCGTAGATGCGCGTCATGGCTAGCGTCCGGACGGCGAGCGGCCGCTTAATAGTACGTATTGACGGTCCAGCCCCAGGCAATAGGCGAATTGGGGACCGCGTTATTGCTGCCCTGGGGATAGCAGTAACTGCTCGTCCACGGGGTTCCCGGCCCCGCGTACATCGCCCATTGCGTATTCACCTTGACCTGATAGGTTCCCGCCGGCAGCGCGACCAGCAGCGTGTTGTTGATCCCGCCCGAATCGCCGATCAGCGTTGGGCTTTGCGAAGCGGCTTGGCCCTGCTGGGCGCTGTTGCTGTCATAGACATAAACCTGCTGCGCGATCTGCGCCCGATAAGAGCCTTCGGTACCGTCCGCCTGGCACACTCCGTCGTTCATATGGGCCCACGTCGCGACCGATATCATGCCGGGGTTGTCCAATGTCTCGTTGAATGTGCGGGTGTACGTGTAGGTGCCCGTGTTATCGAGCGAAAACGGCGCCTGCGTATAGTTGTTCGAAGGCGGCGCGCCGCAGCTCGTATAGTCGGTCGCGCCGGTCGATGCCATCAGAATCTGACAGCCCGTGCGGTTGGTGCCGGGCACAATTTCCGACTGGCTTTTCCATATTCCGTTTTGACACGACAGTACGCGGCCGGTGGCGTCGGTCGTGACAGCTGTCTGACTGGCGGCCACATCGCTCGCCGGCGTATTGGGGCAAGCGGCGCCTATTACCCCTTGCTGCCCGAGCGCAACGAACCCGGGCACCGATAGATTTCCGTTTCGATCGACGGCCAACGCCTTCCATTGCGCGCCCGTCCATACGAAGGCTCGGGCGATGTCGGACACCAACACGACGTCGCCCGTCAACGGCGTCAGCGCGGACAAGGCCGCGTAATCGGCCACCGGCGTGCGCCAATGCATCGAACCCTGCACGCTCCACATGATGCCGGCGTCCGTTGCGGCGCAATTGAGCAGCGTGCCGCTGTTGTCGGCCGTGACCTTGCCTTGGTCGCTGGCCGCTGCGCAATCGCCGTCGCTCGAACGGTCGGCGTGTGTTTGATCGGCCATCACGAGCGGCGCATGCATCGTATTGCCGTCGGTGACTCCGGTCACGGACACGGGCTGACGGTACAGAAAATCGCCGTTCGCGCCCGAGCTACCGGTGTAGTAAACCTGGCTCACCAAATGGCCCGCTCCGGTGAGCGTGCCGCTGCAACTCGCGCTCGACGGGTTGATCTGCGCGAGTGTCGCCGACCAACTGCCGAATGCGCCTTGCGCGACGCCGTTGCTCATTGCCTGAATCGCGCCTGCGCCCGCACCCCCATTGGCTTCGATATTGCCCAACGTGCGATCGTCGATCGTCTGGCCGCCTTCGGTCACGAGGAACGCGACGATGTCCTTGAGCCCCGTGCCGCTCGTCCATCCTGTTCCCGCGCCGCGATAGACGAGCAAGCACGGCCTTTGCTGATAGGCATTGAATGCTTGAATCGAAGCGGGAAGATAGGCGCCGAGCTTGTAGCCCGCCGGATTGGAACCCGTGAGCGAGATGACGAGCGGCGTCGTGGTCGACATCGACGCGGTAGTCAATGCCGAGTAGTTCTCTTGAATCAATCGCGTAGCCGCGTTTGACAGCTGCGATTGATACAACGCGGCCTGCTGCGCGCGCGCATTGCCATAAGCGGTATTGACGAGCGAAGTCAAACCGACGAATAAGATCGCCGCGATCGCGAGCACCGCGAGCGTTTCGAGAAGCGTGAATCCGCGCATTGCGGCGAATCGGCGCTCCGCAGCCGTTGCGCCTTGCGCGGCTTCGGCCAGAGCACGGCTATGCTCAAAAGACATCGAGCGCCTCCCACACGGGCACGCCATTCGGCACCAGCGCTCGCGCGGCAGTGGGCAAAGCCACGCCGGAAGGAACGGTCACCGCTGCGCTCACGGCAATGGTGCCGCCATACGCAGCACCCGCGAAAACCGAGTGCGATGCCAGGTCCTCGAGTTCGCCGACGAAATTGATCGTCGGTATGCTCGCCGCGTAGACCACTACCGTGTTACCTACCACGTAATTGCGCCAAGAAGGATTCGGCACGTAGGCTCCCACCGAGGCCACGTTCGCATTAGGCACGCTGCCTGAGAACGACGGATCAGGATGCGTTTGCACATACCGAATCACCGCCGTGCGATACACGGAGAAGTTCTGCGCGAGTGCGGCGGCGCTGGGCTGCACCGAGGCCAAGCGTTGCTCGCCGACGGCCGACATCACCGCTGCGAGCAGTCCCGAAAGAATCACGAAAACGAAGAGTTGATACATCACGCGCTCTCAGTGGCACGAACGCCATGCATGCTCGCCGCAAGCCGGGCCAAGATCCGCAGCGAGAGCGGCACGCACTCCCCCTCGCCCCGAAACAGCTAACGTCAGCCGTTGAACTCCCAATTCACCGTGTTGGTATCGCCGGCACAGGCGCTGATGGCTTGCCCGGAAGACGCCGGCAAGGGCGAAACCACCGCCACCGACGATGTGCTGATCAGTGTGAAGCCGCTGGCGCTCGATACCGCAGCAATGCAAGCGGCCTTCGGTACCTTCGTGTAAGCGATTTCCGCCGCACCGTTGGTTGCGTCCCAGGTCACGGTGACCTCGCCGCCCCAATCGTTGTGGACGCTGCCACTTGAGTCGACAGAGAGGGTCGACGGCAGCGCATTGGAATTCACGAGCCCAGTGATCCCACTCGCCAAGTTGCTCTCCAACTGCGCACCAGAGCCGTATGTATTGCGGATCGCGGTCTGAATCGCTGTGACTTGTTCCGTGAGCGCGTTGGAGCGCGCCGACGAAAAGGCTGTCGTGAACAACGCCACTGCGCCAATTAGAATGATGGCGGCGATCCCGAGGAACGCGACCGCCTCGAGCAGCGTCGCGCCCTTTTGTAAGCGACGGCACACGCTGCGCCGCCCGTTGCCCGTCATGCTTGCCGTTTCGATCTTGCTGTTCATGAGAAACTCCCTAAGTCGCTCGACATCATTGCCTCGTTATCGGCTGCATTGCTCAGCCGCCCCGTTCCTGCTATCTGCTCTTCCTGTGGCGGGCCGACTTTTTCAAATTCGAAGCAGCCCCGCCTCAATCAACGAAACGTCCATGCAATCGTGTTGCTCGACGCGTTGTTACATGCCGTATAGGCTTGGTTCAGATTGGGCGAGCCCGTCCCCACATCACTGCTGTTCACCTTGATGTCGATCCAGTCGCCGCCCGATACCAGCACGCGCCGGCAAACGTCGCTGGGCACCGAGGCGTACTGCATTTGCACTTGCGCACCGCTCGACACGGACGTCAGCGTGACCGCTCCGCCCCACGTGTTACTAGCCGTAGCCGCAGAGCCGCTACCGCTGACCTTGAGCGTCGATGGCGCCGCGCCGGCCTGCGCGAGCGCGCCGATCGAGACGCTCGCATAGCTGTTCTGCGACGCGTACAGATCGCGGACGCTATTGGCGAGCGCAGTCACCTCATTGGCCAGACGCGCCGCTTGCGCGTTCGTGAAACTCGGCGTGAAGAGCGCCAGCACGCCAGCCGTGACCACGGCCGCGACCGTCAAATAGGCGAGGGCCTCGAGCAGCGTGGCGCCGCGCCGACGCGCCGGGCCACTCACGCACGCATGCTTCCGGCGGCGACCTTGCGGGCTCATGAAAATCCCCATGCGACCGTATTGGCTTTGTTGGAACAGGCCGCCGCCGCTTGCACGGCGGTGAGGCCCGTCGTCTGCCGCGCGACGTCGTTGACCGAAACGCTCACCCAGTTGCCGCTCGATAGCAGCACAGCCGTGCAAATGTCCTTGGGGACGTTGGTGTAGGTCAGCACCGGCAACGCGTTCGCACTCAGCGTTAACGTCACCGCACCATTCCACGCATTCGTAAGCGTCACGGTGCCGCCGGATTTCGTCGCCTGCAATGTGCTCGGAAACGCGCCGTGGTTGTAGAGGTCCATCATCGAGAGCGCGCCATATCCGCCGGTACCCGATAGCGAGTACAGTTCGCGCACGTTGGTCGCGATCGCATTGATCTCCTCGTTCAGCCGCGCAGCGTTCGCACCGCGGAACGAAACCCCGAACAACGCCACTGCGCCCAGCGTCACGATCGCCGCGACGCCCAGGAACGCGATCGCCTCGAGCAACGTCGCGCCGCGCGCGCGCCTGGGCCAACGAAGCCCTGCCAGGGCAGCGGTGCGGGGTGGGGGCATGGAATTCACGATGCGCTCCTTCGGATCGAGATCAATGCACCGCTCCCGCCATCGTCGCGATGGATTGCTGTATTCCAAAAAATCCAGTCACCAGCCAGCCAATCACCAGCGACAGCGTTGCGATCGCGAAACCGTTGAGCTTGCGCATTTGCGCACTCACCGTGCTCACGCCCTCTTCCATCCACTCTTCGGCCAGCGCACGCAACGCTTGATCGAAGCCGTTGTACTCCGCGTAAATGCACAGATCGTCGACGATCTCCTTCGATGGGAAGCGGTACCCCGCGCTCTTGAGCGCTTCTCCCGCATTCAACCCGGAGCGCACGCCGAAGATAGTGTCCTCGATCCGGACGCGTAGCCACGGCGACGCATTCTCGGCCAACTTGCTCAACGATTTTTCGACGGTGTAGCCCGATGCCTGCAATGAGGCAAACGCAACGAGAAAACCGCAACCGTTGATCAGCCGATAGATCGAATAGGGCGGGTAGCGATCGAGCACGATGCGAGGCCCGCGCTGCCAACGGGACAGCGAGAGCCAAAACGCAACGACGATCGCCGCGACGAGGATGACGCACGGCACCATCCAATGCCGCACGAGCGTCGACATCACGTAGAGCGAGCGCGCCGCGCCTTGCCAGCGCTCGGGATCGACGATGCGTGCGAACTGCGGTATGACCCGCACGCCGAACAAATAGATGTAGACGATCACCATGCACAGCACGGCCGCTGGGTAGGCAAGACCGCCCACCACGGCAGATCGGATCTTTCGTCCCGCGGTGACGACGCCGGCCACCGATTCGAGCGCGTGCTCGAGCCGCCCCGATTGCTCTCCCGCGAGAATGATCATTTGCTCGGCGTAGGGCACCCACCCGTCCATACCCTCGGCAAGCGTGCCGCCGTTCTGCACCGCGCGCCGCCAATCGGCCAGCACGATCGCCTCGGCTTCCTTTGGCTTGCGCCCGTCACTCGATGCGCGCAACTCGAGCTCGTCGAGCACGCGCAGCAGCGGCAAGCCGTTGCCGAGCATCTTGCCGATCTTGCGATATAGGCGCAGGCGAGCCATGCTCGTCAGTTGCAGCTTGGCCCAGTAGCGATTGAGATCAACTGCCATTGCCCAAGCTCGCTATGACGGGCCGGGTGCGCACGGAAGCGGAGCGCGGCAGCAAGCGCCCGACCACCCGCTCGGCCATACGAGGATCGACGATGCCGCAAGCCACTTTTTCAATGGCGTGATCCATGACCGTGCGGCCGTCCAACGCATGGCGCCAATATTCGGCGGCGGAGGCTTTACCTTCGGTTCGCAACAAAGCAAAGAACTGCGCGTCCGTTCGAATCACTTCGGCCACCACCGTGCGGCCCAGCGTTGCGCGCCCGCGGCAGTGCTCGCATCCTTCGCCGGCCACGCACACCTCCTGCAACCGCCCGGCTACGGCGCCTCGCACTCTTTCCACGAGCGCGGCGTCGAGTTGCTGCGCGACGTCGATCAGCCGTTGCTTGCAGTGCTCGCACAATACTTTCACGAGACGCTGGCTGATGAGTCCCGTGACGATCGTTTCGTCGGCGATCATCGGAAGCGGCAATCCGAGATCGACGAGGCGGTCGACGATCGCGACCGCGCCGTTCGCATGCACGGTCGTCCATACCTGATGCCCCGTCATCGCCGCGCGTAGCGCGACCTGTGCCGAAGCGCGATCGCGCACTTCACCGATCATGATCGTATCGGGGTCGAGCCGCATCGAATTGGCGATAGCCGCGGAAAACACCGCGGAGCGCGCCTCCTCCCCGCTCGCATTCACGACAGGCGTTTGCACGGCGCCATGAATCGGGTATTCGACCGGGTCTTCGACGGTAATGACGTGCGCGCCGCCCCCCGTTTCGCGGATGAGTTCCGTCATCACCCGCTGCAGCGTCGTGGATTTGCCCGAGCCCGTCGGTCCGCTGATGATGTTCATGCCCTCGGGATGCTGGCGCAACACGGCGATGTCGGCCGCCTGCTGCGCCGTAAAGCCGAGTTCGGTGAGGTCCGTTGTTTCACCTGCATCGTTGTAGAGCAAGCGCAACACCATCAAGGTGCCTTCGCTCGTCGGTGCGGTGGCGATTCGCACGCCGAACAACTGCTCGGGCAGCTTGTCGCGATCGACGATACTCGCGTCTTGCCGCTCCGTCGGCTTGTATGAATTGTCCGAGACGCTCGCCATCGCCGAGTAGAACGTCGCGAGCAAGCGCTCGCCGAATTCGCGCGGCTGCTCGCCCATGCGCACGAGTTCGTTGTGAATGCGAAAGTACGTGACCGAGTTGAACTTTTGAACGCGGATGTGGATGTCCGATGCGCGTTCGCGACACGCCTGGGCAATCAACGCTTTCGCGGCAACTTGCATCTGCGTGTGTTCGACGAGTTCGCTCATGCCGCCCTCGCCCCGCGCGTTGCGGTACGCCGCGCGCACGGCCTCGAGACTCACGAGCGCCTGGGTATACGCATGATTGATCCGGTGCAAGCGCGCGCAGTACGAGAGCACGAACGGATTCATCTCGTGCCCTTGCGCCACCAGCAAGCGGCCGTCGTCGAGCAGACACAGGAACTTGCGCTCCTCCTCGCTCGCCGCCAGCGGGCCGAAGCCGCTCAGCGCAGTGGCATTCGCGAAGCCGAGCGCATCCGCTCGCGACGACGCAGCGGACGCCGCCGGCAAAGTCCGACCGCTATCGGCGTTTCGCGCAGTCTTGTTGGAGAAAATGGACATGGTGTTACTCCGGTCTGCCTTGAAGCGGCGGCGCCAGCAACACGCCGTTCCCCGTTGTCGCGGAGCTTGCCTGGGCACCGCCCGAGACGGTCTCAGGGCCGGCGTCGCCCGCACCCGCCCCGACGCGCAAGCGCGCGAGCTTGCCGTTACGCAATCGAACCAACACGGCGCCATGCTCGATAGCCGCGACACGAATGTCATCGACAACCCGATCGCCCGGCGCGACTTCGAATTCGCTCCCGTCGTTCAAGCGCACGGTGGCGATCTTGTTCGCCCCCATTCCTTCCACGGCGACGATGCGCACATTACCGAGCGATGGCGTCGCGGCGCCCTTCAACGCAGCGAGGCGCGCATCCACGGCCTGCCTGGCCTCGAGTTCCTTCAATCGCGCCTGCAGGACCAGCGTCTCGTCCTGCAGCCGGGTCAATTCGTCGGCTGCGGCCGACACGGCGGGCGCAGGCGGAGCGACCGGGACGATAGCAGCGACGCTAGCCACCGGCGCCGAAGCAACCTGCGCCCCGGAAGCGGCAGGTGAGCCCGTCGCGCCGCCCTGCGCCGGCGCTTGCTTGGCCGACGCGTGGGTCCCGCACCCGAGAAGCAGGCTCAAAACGGCAACGATGCAGTGGCGGTCAGCGAACATAAACCTCTCCTTGAAGTGTCCACTCTCCGCCGCGATAAGCGAGGCGCTGAATGCGCACACCGGGTTGATCGATCAAAGCGGCGACGTGCAGCGGCGACAGGCCGCGCAAGTTCACGTCGAGCGTCCATGTATGCCAATCGGGCTGCGGTGAGCGCGCTTGCACCACGCCTAGTCGCCCGATGCCTGGCGGCGGCTGTGTCGCCTCGCGCAACGGCTGCAGCTTTGCGTCGCGGCCGATTTGCTGAAAGAGGCTCAACACACCCGTGCGAACGGCATCGGTTCCGAGCGGCTCGTCGCCGCCGGGAGGGACCGTCAACGGGATGTCCAATGACGCGCGGTTGCCGGCCGCGTCGATGTGCGCTTCGGGCTCCTTGGCAAGCAGCAGCGCGATCGTCGAACCGTTGCGCGACCAAGCGAAGCTGACACCGCGAGGCGTGCACACGTATTCATCGAGCGCCCAGCCGCCGGCGGATACCGTCCTGAACGCGCCGAGACACGCGCGCGCGAACACGTCGGGCAACGGTTGCGCCGCCCACGGGTGAGGCAGCGGTTGCGGCTTCTCCGATGCGGCGAGGCGAGCGTCCTGCCCCGCTAGCATCGCCGCATCTCGATCGGCGCGAAGCTGCCGTTGATGCACGTAGTACGCCCACGGCGCCGCTACCGCGACGGCGAGGCCCGCCGCTGCCGCGCCAATGAGCAGCGGGCGCGGCAGCGTCCGATCGACCGATTGCAGATTCAACCATCGGTCGATGCGCGGCTTGCCGTTGCGCCGAGGGAATAGGTCATCTATCCGTCTCGGGTAGAAATTGTGGTAGCCGTGCGCTTCGAGCTCGGGCTCGCCGATGACCACGTTCCACCCGCCCACGAGATAGTCGGCTTGCAGCCGGTCGAGCACCTTCTCGCGCGTGCCGGCCCAATCGCCATTCGGCAAGAACAAGCCATCGCGCACGGCGAAATACACCCACATGCCGCCGGGCAGCGCGAACGCACCCAGCCAGTTAGGCGCACGCTGTTGCCGCCCGTCGTAATAGGCGCCCTCCATCGCGATCGTCTTGGAGACCATCGCGCCGAGCGAGGCCATGCCGGGACGCGCGCCATCGGAGCGATTGGCAAAACCGACCATGGCAGCGCCGCGATCGATGCGCAGAACCATCAAATCGAATTTCGTTTGGCGGCCTATCGCGACCGCCTCCTTGCGCAGTTCGCGGCGACGCGACAGCGACTGCCAGAACAGGCCGCATACGAAGCGCCGGCGGTGTATCTCGGTGACGTGGATCGCCATGATGGGCTCGCTCGCTCATACCCCGGCGGTCAGCACCGGCGTAATCAAGATGACGATGATTTCGCGCGAATGCGAGGCGCTCAGCGATCCCCCGAGCAGCATGTTTCGCGGCACGCCCACGCCCTGCTGCGTACCGTCGTCGGACACCCCCTCATAGCCGCTCAGCACCAGTGTCTGCCCGGATTTGATCGCCACGCGCTGAAGGAAATTGCGGGTTTCGATATTGGGCAGTTCGATCTGCTGGCCGCCGCTGCTGATCGTATCGAGCGAGAGCAACTGGGACAGGTTCGTGTAGAACTGCATCATCACGGTGCCGTCGTCGAGCACGTGCGGTAGCAGCGTCAAATTGAATCCGGTGGTGACCGTGCCGGGCGTCAGCGCGGTTTGCGAGCCTACGTTGACCGTGTTCGTGGTGGACACCTGCGCCAGGTAGCTCGTTTGCGTCGCGACTTGCACGGGGACGGGTTGATCGTTGAGCGTCGTGACCGATGCGGAAGTCTTGCGGCGCACGCTGCCTTGATCCGACAGCGCGTTGATCATCGCGGACGTGCCCGAGGCACGGCTGGACGGCGTGATCACCGATGCCGAGAATTGATTCGTGCTCGTCGGCACGGGCAACGTCGTCGTGATGCCGAACTTCGTGCCGAGCGCCTGATAGACGGCGTTCCAATTGATTCCGTAATTGTCGTGATTGCTCAACGTGACGCTCAGCACCGTGACGTTGACCAAGACCTGCCGCGACAAAACCCGGTTCTCCTGGTTCATGAAGTCGGACACGCGTTCGAGCACGTCAGGCGTGTCCGTCACGGCGATCGAGCCCGTCGCCGGGGACGGCACGACACTCCCGTAACTCGAGAGCATCGACTTGATCGCCGCCTCGAGACCGTTGAACACCGACAACTGGGCGGTCATGGTCGTGTTGGCGTTGTTGCCCGAGGACGTCGACGAGCCATTGTTCGAACCGCCGGACATATTCGACGATAGGCCGCCGGCGCCCCCGCCGGCGGACACCGGGTTGCTCGTGGCTGCACTCACCACATCGGCATTGAGCTTCGCATCGCCCGGGATCGAGCGAACCTGGAATACCCTCGTATCGGTGAAATAGAAGACGATATTGCCGCCCGCGAACTTCCAGGAGACGCCGAAGCGGGCGCTCGCGGTGTCGAGCAAGCCCCTGAGGGTGCCGCCATGGAAAACGATATGCACGTTCGCAGGCGTGACGCGAGCGCCGTCGCGCGCCATGCTCGCATGGCCGCCCGTCATGAGACCGGGAGGCAGCGGGGGCACACCCGCCGTGCCGGTGGCGGTCTTACTGCCTGCGCCAGCGCCGGCGCCATCACCGGTCGCGCGTTGCGCCGCTGCGACGGCGCTGGCGGCGACCCGTGTCGGCACGCCGGTCAGTCGCGTGATTCGCTCGGCGAATTCCTGCAGCGTGGACACCGTCCGATCGAACATCGCCGGCCGGTCGAAGATCGGGGGTAAGGACTCGACCGTGGTCACATTGACCCGGGTACCCGATAGCCACAGGCCGTTGTTGACGCTCACACCATCGTCGTCGCGCACGCGGCTACTGCCGTCGTGCAGCCCTTGAAGCGCCGTGTCCGCCTGCGCCGCATCGGCCGCGACGTCGTGGTTGATACGGCCCAGCAAGCCCGTGCATCCGGGCAGCAACGACGCGACGCACAAGCTCGCCGCAAACATCCTGACCACGCGCTTCATGCCGCCCCCTCGCCCACGACTCTGATCACCTTGTTTCCTTTGTAGAGGATCACTTGTATGGGGACCTGCGAGCGCTTGAGCGCCTGGACGACCGCATCGAGCGCCTCTTGCAGCGTCCCATGAAGGGTGGCCGATGCGTCGACCGTGAAATCGGTCGGCACATCCCATACGAATTGCCAGCCAGCTTCGCTCGCCCAGCGCGCCAACGCATTCTTGATCGTTCGATCGGACGGCGCGATGCGCCACTCCTGCGCCTGAGGCTGTGAAGTTGGCGCCAGCGCCGCCGTTTGCGATGCGGGCACATCGATGAGCGGAGGAAGACCGCCTACTTGTGCCGAAGGCTGCGGTTGCGGTTGCGGTTGCGGTTGCGGTTGCGGTTGCGGTTGCGGTTGCGGTTGCGCTTTAGCAGCGTGCACTTCGCCGCTGACGCTCACCGACCTTTGCGTCGCATCGGAGGGCGGCGTGCGCGCGGGTGCGGCGGCAGTGGGCCAAGCGAGCAACGGCGCTTGCTGCCCTATCGCAGTCGCGGCAGCGTTCGACGTGCCTGCTAGCGGAGCCTGAAGCTCGGGAACACGGGAGGGCGCCCATCCGGGCGCCGATATTTGCGCCTTACCGGTCGAAGCCGCATCGGCGTTTGGGGGCACGCTCGCCGCATGGGTTTCGGATAAGATCGCTCCTTGCGGCGCGGAGCCGAAGCGGCTTGCGCGCTCCGATATCGTCACGAGACGCAAGTCGGTGTCGACGTCGGCGAATAGGCGCGGTCGGTCCGCCAATATCTGCTTCAACGCATCGGCAAGCGAGTGATCGCCGCGCCAACTCACGGGCGTATCGGCCCACGCGCCGGCGTTGGGAAGATTGATGCTGTAGGAACCGGGCACGATAGCCGCTAAGGCCTGGCGTAGCGGAACGTTGCTTCCACCGCGCTTGACTGCCTCGCGCAACGGCGCGTGCCCATGAACCACAACCTGGCCGGCCGCCGCCGACATCTCGGCGGCACAGCGGGAGGCTACCGAGATCCCAGAGAGAAACAGGACACACATCGAAACGAAGATCAAGTTCTTATGTCGCATCATTGAAGCTCGTTCACCGAGGAAGCAAGCATGGTTCACCGCGTAGAGGACTCAGATGCTCTGATTGACTATTCGCGCATGCGTGGCCATATCGGCCAGTTTCGATGCGGGCCAATTGTCGAACCTGGGACGTCGCTGCGCCATCCTTTGTGATGATCTGTTACGTTGAGCGGCGCCAGTCTGGCACAAGTGACGTTACGAAAAAATTGTCAACCCACTGGACGTTTCATTAAGGCGTCATCGGAAAAATTTGACGGACTTTAAATAACGCTAGGACATCGGCAAAGGGATAAAACGTGAATTCGATGCTGCCCATAGGGCGATCGCCACGCCCTCTCGCGAAAGGAGACGGCATGCCCCGAGCGTGCTTGCATCGGCGCAAGCACGAGAACGCGCACGCGCATCGGGGGCGCAGGCGCTGCTATTACATGATCGAGCGGCTCGTTTATCAGAATGCGTTTTGTTTAGTACTCCCGTCGTTTATTAGCTGCATCCCACTCGGGCGCGATCTTGCTTGCACGAGGGACTTCGCCCCGATTCTAGAGGCAAGTCAAACTGTATAGCGACATCTTTTCTTTTATCAATTAATCAATGAAATCTGTCAATGTCAGCCCGCGCGATCTCGAGGCCATCCTGACGGTGGCTCAGCACGGGTCGTTTCGCGCGGCTGCGCAGAACCTCGGCCTCTCGCAGCCGGCCGTCTCCGCCCGCGTGCGCCATGCCGAGGATGTGCTTGGCGTGAAGTTGTTTCACCGCACGACGCGTAGCGTGAAGATCACGCAGCACGGCGAGCGCCTGGTCGAGCTTGCAAGACGAGCGATGGATGAGCTCGGGATGCTGGCCCAGGAGTTCAAGTCCGAGGCGCGGCTGAAACGCGGTCGCGTTACCGTGGGCGCCACACCGGCACTTGCGAGCAGGCTGTTGCTGCCTGTCGTCAAGCGCTTCATGCAGAAGTGGCCGGATATCGAAGTCGTGGTTGAAGACGACAATCGGGGCCGGCTGTTGGATCATGTGCTGAACGGCGAGGTGGATTTTGCGTTGATGCCGAGCACCGAATCCGATCAGCGTTTCGATTGGGAAGTGCTCATGCGCGACGAGGTGCTCTTGCTCGCGCCCGCCGAGCATCCGCTCGTGCAAGCATGCACCGTCACGCTCGAGCGAGCTTGCGAATTTCCGCTCGTGATGCTCGGACCCGGCAGTGTCATGCGAGATATGCTCGCCGACGCTTATGCGGCTTCCCACCTCGAGTTCAAGCCTTCGTTCGAGACGCACAACCTCGTGTTGCTGGTTTCGCTGGTGAATGCGGGATTCGGCTTTTCGTACATACCGGCGACATTGCTGCAACTGTTCAATACGAGCGCACTGCGAACGGCGCGCATCGCTTCTCACGACCCTCGGATACCGATTTCGATTGCTCGTGCTAAGGGGCGAGCCCCGGTGCCGGCAGCCGAGGTGCTGATGGGTATGCTTAGCGACAGCGTGCAACGCACCGCCAAGCGGGATGACTAGCGGCGAACGTTTTGGCTTACTGTTGCGCGGTTGCCAGTCGCGACGCGGGAGCGTGAAGCGCCATCTCGCAGCGCGCGGCATGCCCCGAGCATACAGACTAGAGTCGCTCAATACGAACGCGCTGCAAACGGCGCGGGTCGCGCCTCATGGGCTTCACCTAGCGATCTCGCTCGTGCGAACGGTTACGTCGATAGCCGAAATGGCGCCAGCAGTCGCAGTCGCAGTCGCAGTCGCAGTCGCAGTCGCAGTCGCAGTCGCAGTCGCCGACAATATTCGCAAAACGGTTTTCATCTTCGCGCAGAAAAATGTCCAATGCCGAGTTTTGGAAATAATCGAAGCTTTTTTTCCAACCGATATGGGCAATCAATGCTGCAGTTTGACCCCGCGCACCGGGGCGCATGGTCATGAAAGTCGTGAAAGTTCCCCGCCACCCAGCCCGCAGCCAGAGCAGCACACGTCGACGCAGGGCGGTGCGCATAGTCATCCGCAATTTGCGGGGCTGCCTCGCGCCACGCTTACGCACGCGGGACTACCATCAGACACGCGCAGCGCTCGCGACGACGAGACGCTCGGCGATTCCAGCGGTTCCGTCGGACCGAGCGTGCCTAAACTGCGGTTGCGAATTCCAAAGCGCGAAACCGACCCAGTCTTGGCTTACGACCGAACGCCTCCGGACGACGAGAGCATCCTGTCGTTTCTTCGGTCTACGAACGACCTCGGTTCGCTACCGGATTCATTGAACAAGACCGGCATGCAATCGCTACTGCTATCCGGGAGTGAAGGCATCTCTTCGATAAAGCAAGTGCAGCGGATCATGCAGACCGCGGGCACGACGGTTCTTTACTTCGTCGACTTGCGTGAGGAATCACACGCGATCGCCAGCGGCTATCCCGTGACATTGCGAGGCCAACGAGATTGGGCCAACGTTGGCCTATCCCGCGACGAGGTGCTCCAAAACGAAGAGGAATTGATCTCGCAACTTGGGCAGCAGGACGAGGTCACCTTGTACAAGTCACTCGACCTCAGGAAAGGCGCGGCGCAACCTAGGTCCATCACGCTGCGCCGCCCCGATGTCGTCAGCGAACGCGCCTTGGTGGAAGAAGCGGGAGCACAGTACTTTCGATTGACCGTGACCGACCATTGCCGCCCACGTAGAGCCGACGTGGACCGTTTTATCGAACTCGTCAAGAATATGCCCGAGGGTGCGGGATTGCACGTGCATTGTCTCGGCGGGCGAGGACGCACGACCACGTTCATGACGCTGTATGACATGCTCCACAACGCACATCGGGTATCCGCAGAAGACATCATCGAGCGCCAAGCGCGCTTCAGCTACGACTATCAAATGTCGGCAATTAATCCCAACAAGCCTTATAAGCTGGATTTCCAGGAAGACCGGCTGAAATTCCTGCACATGTTTCACGAATATGCAAAAAACAACCCCGGCGGAAAGGGGGTTCTGTGGTCGGAATGGCGCCGGCAGGCAATAGCGCCCTGACCAAGCCCGCACGCTCATCGCGCTTGCCCATCGATCGCTTGCGCGATAGGCGGTCTCTAGCGGCGATGAACGAACCGACTCACCTTCGAAGGTAAGGCGTGCGCGTTTTGCGCGTTTCGGCCACGCCGCTCTCTATCGAGCGTTATCGCTACGACGCTTGGGCGCCGTAGCGCCGCCAGTCGCAGGCGCGCCCAACGCAGCGAGAATCTGATCGCGGCAAACCGCCAGAATCTCGTCGGCCAGCGGCGAATCGTCCGGGCAGGCGCGCGACATGACGAGGGCGCCGACCGCCTGCGCGAAGATGCCGATGGACTTGGCGCGCGCGCTGGCTGCGTCCTCACCATCGATCGACGAACCGTGGGCATTCAGTGCGGCCAGCAAGCCCTCGATGCCCTCGGCAAACGTTGCGCGAACCGCTTCCGATTGGCGCGCGGCGTCCCCTCCCAGCGCCGCCATCGTGCAACCCGTCGCACGCGTGTCGCGATGCTCGCGCGAGAGATAAAGCCGCACGAACTCCGATGGGTCCAAGCCGGCGCCCAGTGCCGCAGTCTGCGCGATACCACAGGCAGCCGATTCCGCCATCAAGTCGGCCTTGGAGCCGAAGTGCTTGTAAAACCCGCCGTGAGTGAAGCCGGCGGCCGCCATCAGATCGGCTACGCCGACCCCATCGTAACCGCGCTCGCGAAACAGTGCGGACGCCGTCTCGACGACGTGCGCCCGATTGGCCTGCGCCTGTGCCTTGGTGACCTTCATTTCTCTACCGCTGTGAGCAGATGTCTGCGGAAAGACCTCACTATACATTGATGTCGACCATCATCAAAGTCTTGACTATTTTGATTACGATCATCATCATTGTGCCGTTGTCGTCGCTCACCCTGTTTCCGCGGCACCGGTTTTGCCGCCGCTTTCGCCCCTTCCGAACAACGCTTGCAAAGGAAATCTCTCATGACCACGCTTTCGACCGTCCTCGTCACCGGTGCCTCCAGCGGCATCGGCGCCACTTACGCCGAGCGCTTCGCCCGCCGCGGCCACGACCTCGTGCTCGTCGCCCGCGACAAGGGCCGTCTCGATGCATTGGCGGCGCGCCTGCGCGAAGCCCACGGGGTCGGGGTCGACGTGCTGCAAGCCGATCTCACGCGCGCGGCGGATGTGTCCGCTGTCGAAACGCGCCTGCGCGACGACGTTCGCATCGGCATTCTCGTGAACAATGCCGGCATCGCTCAGTCCGGCGGCTTCGAGCAGCAAAGCGCGCAGGACATCGAGCGCCTGATCGCCCTCAACGTCACCGCGCTGACGCGGCTCGCGGGTGCGGTTGCATCGCGCTTCGCGCAGTCGGGTACCGGCGCGATCGTCAATATCGGCTCCGTTGTCGGGCTAGCGCCCGAGTTCGGCATGTCGATTTACGGCGCCTCGAAGGCCTTTGTGCTCTTTCTTTCGCAAGGCCTGCACTTGGAGCTCTCGCCCAAAGGCGTCTATGTGCAGGCAGTGCTGCCGGCGACGACGCGCACCGAAATTTGGGAACGCGCCGGCATCGACGTCAATGCGCTTCCCGAGGTGATGGAAGTCGGCGAACTGGTCGACGCGGCGCTGATCGGTTTCGATCGTCGCGAACGAGTCACCATCCCGCCGCTGCACGTCGCCGAACGCTGGGATGCGCTGGACGGCGCCCGCCAAGGATTGCTGGCGGACATTCGGCAATCGCAAGCGGCCGAACGCTATCGGACCGAGGCCTGACCGGCGCGGCTGTCTCACATAAGGTCGTGCCATGCGTTGCTTGCGGGCGCAAGCCGGACTTGCCTCAACCTTCTCGCGACACACAAAACGAGAACCTCGTCACACCGGAGTCGAAGCGACGTGAAAGCGCTCACATTCAAACGCTATGGCAAGACACCCGAGATCGGCTTGGCCGAAGTCGCAAGGCCGCGCCTCGCACCGCACGAGCTGCTGGTGGAAGTTCACGCGGCGGGATTGAACCCAGTCGACACGATGATCCCGAAGGGCACGTTCAAACCGATCCTGAAGTTCGAACTCCCTGCCACGCTGGGAAGCGATCTCGCGGGCGTCGTGGTCGAAGTTGGCGGCGACGTGACACGCTTCAAACCCGGCGATGCCGTCTTCGCCAGCGTGTTCGATCTCGGCACCGGGGCGATCGCCGAATTCGCCGTCGTACCAGAAAGCGCGGCGGCGCCCAAGCCGATCAACCTGGATTTCTTGCAAGCGGCTTCGGTCCCCATGGTCGGGCTCGCTTCCTGGCAAGCGCTGAAAGAACGGGCCGGTCTGCAGCCTGGCCAAAAGGTGTTCATTCCGGCCGGCTCCGGCGGTATCGGCACATTCGCGATCCAACTCGCCAAATACTTCGGCGCCCACGTGGGAACGAACACGAGCACGGCTAATGTCGAATGGGTGCGTAGCCTGGGCGCGGACGAAGTGATCGACTACAAGAAGCAAGCGTTCGAGCGAGTGTTGAGCGGCTATGACATCGTACTCGGCACCCTCCGAGGCGACGCGATCGAAAAATCGCTCGGCATCCTCGAGAAGCGCGGCAAGGTCGTTTCGCTCGTCGGGCCATTGGACGCGGCATTCGCGCGCACCCGCCGGCTCAGCTTCGTCTTCCGGCTCATATTCGCACTCATGAGTCGCAAGATCATGAGTCTTGCGAGCAAGCGGGGCGTCAGCTATTCATTTTTATTCGTGCGCCCCGATGGCGCCCAACTCGCGAAGATCGGCCAGTTGCTCGAAGCGGAACGCATTCGCCCGGTGATCGACCGAGTCTTCCCTTTCGATCAAGGGAGGCAAGCGCTCGAATATCTAGCGCAGGGACGCGCCAAGGGGAAGGTCGTCGTCAGCCTCAAGTGAGGCGCGACGGCGAGGCGCCGGTGCCGGAGCCGGAGCCGCTTACGAGCGCGTGACCGGTTCGAGCATAAGCCGCGCGAACCCGACACGCACCGCGCGGCACACTTATTTCTCCACCACGCCCAACAGCGCCTGCTTACCGCCGACATACTTGTAAAGCGAAATGACGCCGTGCCGCAAATCGCCTTTCGCATCGAATTGCGTTTCCCCAAGCACGCCATGATGATCGGTGTCTGGCATGGCAGCGAGGATTTTCGCGGGATCGGTCGATTGGGCTCGCTTCATTGCGTCGACGACGATACCGACCGCATCGTACGCGAACGGCGAATTCAGCACTGGCGCATAACCAAAGCGCTTTTTATAGCGTTCGACGAACGCGGGACCTTCGGCCATTTTCAGCAGCGGCGCGCCGGCAATCGAGCAAATCACGTTATCGGCCGCTTCGCCCGCCAGCTTCGCGAGATCGTCGGCGCATAAACCATCGCCCGCCAGCACTTTCGCGGTAATGCCCAGTTGCTTGGCTTGCTTGGCGAACGGGCCGCCGGTCCCGTCAAGGCCGCCGTACATGATCGCATCGGGTTTTTCGCCCTTGATCTTCGTGAGAATCGCGCGGAAGTCGACCGCCTTATCGGTGCTCGCATCATGAGACAGCACCGCGATTCCGTTTGCCTTGGCCTGTTTCTCGAACTCGACGGCGAGTCCTTGGCCATAAGCGGTCGAGTCGTCGACGATCGCGACCGTTTTCACTTTCAGCGTCTTCGCGGCGTAGTCGGCGAGCGTCGGGCCTTGTTGGGCGTCGGTCGCCACCACGCGGTATGCGGTCCGGAAACCCTGCCGGGTATACACGGGATTGGTCGCCGAGGGCGATACCTGCACGATGCCCGCATCGCTGTAGATCTTCGAGGCGGGAATGGTCGAGCCCGATTGCATGTGCCCGATCACCGCGACGACTTTGTCGTCCACGAGTTTCTGCGCAACTTGAGTCGCCTGGCGCGGGTCGCCCGCATCGTCCTGCGCATCGAATACCAGCGTTATCTTTTTCCCGCCGATCACGAGGCCCGCCTGATTGATTTCCTCGATCGCAAGGCGTGCGCCATTTTCCGTATCCTTGCCCAGATACGAGGCCGGACCCGTCACCGGAGCGGCTTCGCCGATCTTCACCATCTCGTCGGCATGGGCTGCGCCCATCCCGGCCACGGCCAGCGTCCCCAGAATACCGGCGGTCGCGATGCCTCGGCCCCATGCTGTGCTCTTGCTCATGCTTCACCCGAAAATAAAAGTGGTTGGCGGACAGGCGGCTCATGCCGTCTATCGATCGGACGCCGGCCGTATGTACCCGCATACGGCCGGCGTGCCTGCCTTTGCTCGATCGCACGCACTTCGTGAGCGCGACGTCTCGTTAGTCAGCGGTGACCACTGTATGCAGCCAGAATGCGCGGGCATTGAATCGTTCTGCCCGGAAATAGAAGAAATGCGGCAGGCAGGCTCAGCACGACGCGCACGACGTCGCCGTATAATCAGCGCGATCCACTCACGAGTTCGCGCATGCCGACTATCGCCCGTCCCCCTCGCGCCGCTTCGGCGCGGACGCAGGCCGCACATGAACTCGTGGAGCAACTCGACGCGTTGCCGCACGCGCTTGAAGTGCGCCCGAGCCGCTCCGGCGCCGAACTCAGCGTGGGCATCCTGCTCTGGCCGCGGTTTCCCATGCTCTCGCTTGCCGGTCTGTGCGACGCCCTGCGCCACGCAGCCGACCGCAGCGACCAGAGCCGCCAGTTGCGATGTCATTGGACGATTTGCGGCGCCCCAGGCGAATCGGTCGAAGCGAGCTGCGGCATCCCCGTTCCGGTGCAAGCGGCGTTTCCAGATGTGACGCAGTTCGACTATTTGGTCGTGATCGGTGGGTTGCTGCCGCACCTCGACAAAATCGCACCGCGTTACTGGGCCTATCTGCAACAGGCTGCCGACGCCGGCATTCCCCTCGTAGGCATCTGCACAGGCAGCTTCGTGCTCGCGCACGCGGGGCTGATGAACGACCGCGTCGCCTGCGTGCACAGCTTCCATCTCGAGGACTACCGCCGCATGTTTCCGGCGCTGCGCGTCGTGACGCACGCCGACTATCTGATCGACGGCGACCGCATCACGTGCGCGGGCGGGATTTCCGTGCTCGAGTTGGCCGCCCGCCTGATCAGCCTTCATTGCGGACCGGACCGTGCATCGAAGGTGATTCATCAGATGACGGTGCACCGCCAGGGTGGCTCGTCGTTCATCGAGCGGCGCACCGCGCTCGGCTATCTGTCGGTGGACGACGCAACCGTGCGCCATGCAGTGCTGTTGATGGAAGAGAACTTGGAAGCGCCGCTGAACATCGCGGTCATCGCCAAGATGATCGGCACGAGCGTGCGCAATCTGGAGCGCGCGTTCATGGCGGAAATGAAGACATCCCCCAACGAGTTCTATCGACGCATGCGCCTGCGCTACGCTCGCTGGATGCTCGTCAATACGGCGCGCAAGATCACCGACGTCGCCTACGAATGCGGCTTTGCCGATTCGGCCCATTTCATCCGCGCGTTTCGCGAAGCGTACGGCGTGACGCCCGGCAAGCTGCGCGCCTCGCGCAAACCGGTCACCGCCTAACGGCTCCCACGTTTTCGTGTTCCGCCGTCTCCATGCCGCCGCGCTGGCTTCGCGCATGCTGGCCGCACTGTCGCGTTTATTCTACTTTCCGGCAAAACCGTGCAATCCCGCTCACCCGCGCCACCGTAGAGTCTGCCGCATGGGCTGAAGGCGAAGCGCACGACAAACGCCCCACCGTAAAACACATAGACAGTGAGCGACCCGTATGCGGATTTTGATCGTCGGAGCAGGTGTCATTGGCCTTGCGAGCGCCTATTTCTTGAGCCGAGCGGGCCACGACGTCATCGTCGCGGATCGGCATGGAGACGTCGCCAGCGAGACGAGTTTCGGCAACGGCGGCCAGCTCTCGTATAGCTACGTCGCACCGCTAGCCGGGCCCGGCGTCATCTCGAAGCTGCCGCGCTGGCTCACGCAGCGCAGCGCGCCCGTGCGGCTGCGGCCCATGCTCAGCATCGAGCAATGGCGTTGGTGTTTCGAATTTTTGTCTGCATGCACCCGCTCGCGCAGCGAACTGACGACGCGCAGCTTGCTGCCGCTATCGTTCTTGAGCCGAAGGCTCATGCACGAATTGATCGCCGCGGAGCCGGCGCTCGATTTCGATTTTGTTCAGTCGGGCAAGCTGGTTTTGCACCGCGATGCCAACGCCATGCGCCATGCGCAAAGCCTGCTTCAGTTCCAGCGCTCGCTCGGTTGCGAGCAGCAGGCGCTCGGTCCGGACGCATGTGCCGCGCTGGAACCCGCCCTTGCGCACATCAAGCCTTTGCTCGCGGGCGGCATTCATACCCCCGACGACGATACCGCCGATTGCAGGCGCTTCTGCGAAGGCCTCGCCGCCGTGTTGCGCGCACGCGGCGTCCGATTTCTGATGAATACCCCGATCGAGACGCTCAGACCCGGCCGGAACGGCTGCGTCGAGGCGACGTCTCATGGCGCGCCGATCGCCGCAGATCATATCGTCGTCGCGTCCGGTACCGGCGCCGTCCGGCTGCTGAAACCGCTAGGCGTTCGCGTGCCGATTTATCCGCTGAAGGGTTATAGCATCACGTTCGACCTCGCCCCGCAGGTTGTCGCGCCGCACCTGAGCGTCACGGACTTCGGCCGCAAGATCGTCTACGCGCGTATCGGGGAACGGCTAAGAGTAGCGGGCATCGCCGACATCGAAGGCTATTCGCTCGCAAGCGATCCACAGCGCATCGCCATGCTGCGTGCCGAAACTGCAGCCGTGTTCCCCGATGCGGCGCGCACCGGAATCGCCGGCGAATGGACCGGCTTGCGGCCCGCAACGCCGCGCGGCACGCCCATCGTTGGCCCTACGCGATACCAGAATCTGTGGCTCAACGTGGGCCATGGCGCACTCGGCTTCACCCTCGCAATGGGTTCCGGCGCGTTGCTCGCGGATTGGTTGGCCAACCGTCAGGGCCATCAATTGCAGGCCACTTTCGCGCCCGCACATTGATGCGCGAACCCGTTCCGACGCGCCGTTCAACGGCGCTCCCCTTCAATTCGACGCAATACCTATGACAGCAAACATCGTGGTGGTAGGAACGGGCGGCACCATCGCAGGCCAAGGCAAAGCCGCCGTCAATACCGCGGCCTACACGTGTTCGGTGCTCGACATCGGCGATATTCTGGGCGGCATTGCGCACGTGCACGATCTCGCGAACCTGCGCGCCGAACAGCTGCTGCAAACCGGCTCGGAGAACTTCGACAACGAGCATCTACTCATCATCGCGAAGCGCGTCGAAGCGCTGCTCGCGCAGGAGGATGTCGATGGCGTAGTCGTGACGCACGGTACGGACACGATAGAGGAAACAGCCTATTTCCTCCATTTGACGCTAAAGAGCGCAAAGCCTGTCGTCGTCGTGGGAGCGATGCGACCCCCTTCGGCCATGAGCTCCGACGCGGCGCTCAACCTCTACGATGCAATCGCAGTCGCAGCGCATCCGTCGTCGACCGGCATGGGAACGTTGGTGGTCGCCAACAGCGAAATCCACACGGCGCGCGATGTCGTGAAAAGCAGCAGCTTCAAGCTCGAAGCGTTTCGCTCGCCGCATGGGCCGCTCGGCTATGTCATCGAGGGTCTGCCGCATTACTATCGGCGTCCTGCGCGCCCTCACACGCTCGATACGCAATGGTCGATCGCTACGCTGCGCGCGTTGCCGAAAGTCGACATCGTCTATGGCTATGCGGCCCTCGATTCCCACGCCGTGGAGTCGATCTGCGCCGACGCACGCGGGCTAATCTATGCGGGCACCGGCAATGGCAACGTTGGGGTTCATCTGCTCGACACGCTACGCAGTGCGGCGCGGCGCGGGGTGCAAATCGTGCGTGCATCGCGCACGGGCAGCGGCATCGTTCTGCACAACGGGGCGCAACCCGACGACGCATTCGGTTGGCTCACCGTCGATGATCAGCCGCCGCCCAAGGCCCGCCTGCTGCTGACCCTCGCGCTGACGCAACCATCCGATGCGCGCGCACTGCAAGCCGTCTTCGCGCGTTATTGAAGGACGTCGTCGATCCGCTTCCGCTTAGGCCCGCTTAGGCCCGCTTAGCCTATTTAGCCCGCTTGGGGTGGACGCGAGCCTCGAACGGCGCCTACGCTCGCCGTGTTCGTCAGCCCATCAGCGAATACTCGATTCGCGCTGCTTCACGTGATCGATGAAGGCCCTCAGCTTCGGCATCATCTGCCGGCGGCTCGGGTAGTAGAGAAACACGCCCGGCGTCATCGGCGCGAACGGCTCGAGGACATGCACCAGCCTGCCCGCTGCCAAAGCTTCAGCGGCTATCGGCTCGGGCACCTGAGCCAGCCCGACGCCTTCGATGGCCGCGCCGAGCATGGTGGAAAAATCGCTGGCGATGAGCGGTCCGGCTACCGCGATCTCGATCGGCTGTCCGTTGTCGTTGAAAGACCACAGCGCTAGGGCGCCACTCGATCGCCGCCAGCGCACGCAGGCGTGCCCGCGTAGATCGTCGATCCGTTCCGGCCGCGGGCGGTCCGCGAAATAGGCACGGCTGCCCACGACGATGAGACGAAGCGGCGGCGTCAGCGGAATGGCCACCATGTCGGCGTCGACGAATTGTCCGAGCCGAATACCGGCATCGAATCCTTCCGCGGCAAGATCGGTCAACTCCTTGCTGACGGCGATCTCCACTTCGATCTCCGGATACGCCTGGCAGAAGGTGGCAATCAGCGGTTCGAGCAGAATCGGCACCGCCGCGCGCGGCACCGAAAGCCGCAGCAACCCGGTAGGCCGCTGACCCAACCCACGCGCAAGCTCGCTCGCGGCGAGCAGTTCTTCGAAGGCAGGCTTCGCCTGCGACAGGAACCGTTCACCGGCTTCGGTCAAGCCGACGCTGCGCGTGGTGCGGATGAAAAGCGCGGCGCCAATGCGCGCCTCTAGTACGCGCACCGCCTGGCTGACGGCCGAAGGCGTCATGCCGAGTTCCGCCGCCGCCCGGCGAAAACTGCGATGCCGAGCGACGCTGAGGAACACCTCGACACCATCGAGCGCGCCCTGCCTGACTGTGAAATTGCGCTTCATAGCCCGTGCACATTGTGAGCAATAGTCGCTCGCGAGGGGCCATGTTACACCTATGCCTTCACGCGAGGCGGCGCTCGAATGTAGGCTCGAGCGCCCCCATACACGGCTGAACCCACGGAGGAATCCCGCAATGATCGATGCACTGGATAGCGTGCGCGAGCACTATCGCGCGACCGGCCTGACCGAGCGGCTCAAAGTCGCGCTGGCGGCGCTTGGGCCGGAGGATCTGCAGTTGATGCCGCAACAACTGGCCGCCCTCGACCAGTTTCATACCCGAGGCCTTGCCGCCACCGCGGAGCTTGCCCACTTGGCCGGTATCGCCGCCGACATGTCGGTGCTCGACGTCGGGTCGGGCGTCGGTGGGCCGGCCCGCTTCTTGGCCGCAACTTACGGCTGCCGGGTGACGGGCATCGATCTCAGCGAACCGTTCGTCGATGCCGCACGCTACCTGACGCGGCGCACCGGCCAGAGCGAACGCGTGTCGTTCCGCACCGCCAGCGCGTTGGCGCTTCCGTTCGATGACGGCGAATTCGATGTCGTATTGCTGCAGCATGTGGCGATGAATATCGCCGATCGCACCGCGCTTTACCGCGAGATCGAACGCGTGCTGAAGCCTTCCGGCAAGTTTGCAACGTTCGACGTGGTCGCGAAGGACGGCGAGCCGCACTACCCCGTTCCCTGGGCGCGTACGCCGGCAACGAGCATTCTCTTGACGGCCGATGCAACACGCGAGGCGATCGAACAAGCGGGGTTTCGCACGCGGGTGTCGCAAGACGACACCGAAGCGGCCAAAGCCTGGATCGCTCAGTTGCGCGAGTCGGGGCCGCCGCCCGCGCCGAATCTCGGCGTGGTCATGGGGCCGGATTTCGCGCAGCTTGCCACCAACCTGGGGCGAAATCTCATGGAAGGCCGCGTCGGTGTATACACCGCGGTATTCGAGGCCGTATCGTCGAGGACGAACCGCGCCCGCACAGACCACCGCGCAGGCGCAATCTCTCCCACTCGAACCTGACCCGCCGAGTTACGCAAGCGCCACTACGGCGATCTCGACCAGTAGATGCGCCGCCGCGAGCTTCGCCTCCACCGTGGCGCGCGTCGGCGCGCAGCCTTGCGGGACCCATGCATCCCACACTTCGTTCATGCCCGAAAAATCGCGCTCGATATTGGCTAGCCAAATCTGCGCCGAAACGAGCCGCGTTTTGTCGATGCCGGCCTTTTCCAGAAAACCGTCGATTTTCTCGAGCACCTTCGCGGTCTGCACTTTCACATCGGGGGTGGGATCGGCCGAAGTCTGGCCGCCGATGAAGACGAGGCCGGCGGCCTTCACGACGCGGCTCATACGTTGATTGGTGTCGATGCGGACGATATCGGACATTCTCTTTTGACTCGTTGTCGATTGCAAAAAATGAAACGGCGCCGTGGAACGCCTGACGCGGCACATTACACGAACGAATGCCGGAGCGCGGCGTGCGGCGTTGCGCATGCCGCCGATCACGAGGACATCGGCCTCCCGCACGACGCTCATGCGCGCTCGCGAGATTTCATTCACCGGCAAGCTCTCCGAGCGTGAGCGGCTTGATCGGCGGGCGAATACGGTAGTAGCCCACCTCGGCCGGCGACACCTTGCGCGCATCGGCGATCACTTCCGTCACGGTCAGCCCGCACATGCGGCCTTGACACGGACCCATGCCGCAACGGCCGAACGATTTTGCTTGATTCGGTCCGACACACCCTAGCGCGACGAAGCCGCGCAAGTCGCCGGCCGTGACTTCCTCGCAGCGGCACACGATCGTGCCGTCAGCCGGAATACGATTCGCGTCGCGCGGCCGATAAAGGCTATCGAGGAAAGGCCGGATGCGCATGACGCGCTCGAGCGCCGCACGGTGCGCCGCCGCTTCGCGATCACGCCGCGCGCCGTCGATCGCGCCAACCTGCGACGCCACGGCGAGCGCTGCCAGCACGCCTTGCTCGGCCGCCGCCTGCGCGCCACCGATGCCCGCACCGTCTCCCGCGACGAAGATGCCCGGCACGTCGAGTTCGCCCCATACATCCGTCTGCGGCGTGAAGCACAGTTGCGCATCATCCCATCGATGCGCAGCACGCAGCGCATGCGTGAATTGCGTGTTCGGCACGACACCTTGATGCAACAGAATCACATCCGCGTCGATCCGATGCATGCCGCTCGATGTCGAGAACGTCAGCGCGCATGCGCGTTGCACGCCGTCGCTGCCGGTTTTTCCGTCGACGCGCAGATCGTCGGCGCCCTCGTACATCGGCACGCCCGCCTTGCGCAAGGCGCGGATCAGTTGGAGGCCCTTGCTGAGCAACGGCCACGCACGCAACGCCGCGAAAAGATGACGCTTCGCGCGCCAGCGATCCTCGTGCCGACTCGTGTCGACGAGCGCACGAATCGGGACGCCCGCGCGCACGTATTGCCAGCCGAGAAGGTATAGGAGCGGCCCGCAACCCACGAGCACGGGCGCAGTTGCCGGCACTTCGCCGGCGCTCTTGAGCAGAATCTGCGCAGCCCCGGCTGTCAGCACGCCAGGCAGCGTCCACCCCGGAATCGGAAAGGGACGCTCGAGCGCGCCGCTAGCCAAGATGACGCGCTTCGCCTCGAAGCTGCCGATTTTGCCGTCTCGCAAGTAATGCACGGTGCGCTCGCGCGTGACTTGCCACACCGACGCGTTCGCGACATGCCGCGCGCCCGAGCGTGCGAACGCGGCGGCGATTGCCGCGCCGGCTGCGTAATCCACGCCGAGGATCTCCTTGCGACGCACATCGGCGCGACCGATGGCACGGTAGATCTGCCCGCCCACCGCATCCTGTTCGTCGAGCAATACGACCGATAGGCCCACACCCGCCGCGCGGGTAGCCGCGCTCATTCCCGCGGGGCCCGCGCCTACGACCACTACGTCGACGTTCTCCGAAGCAAAATCAACGGCCATTTTGTTGCTCCGTGACGTCGACGTCGACATCGACACCGACAGCAAGATCAAGCGGCGGCAAATGGCGCGCGCCTTCCTGAGACCGGATTCGCATGCCGGCTCGCACCGGCACCATGCAGCTTTGCCGGCTCGGCACGCCGTCGATTTCGACGAGGCATTCGAAGCAGGCGCCCATCATGCAATACGGTGCGCGCGACGAACCCGATACCGGTGTCGCGCGAAAACGGGACACGCCGCCCGCGAGCAAGGCGGCGGCAACCGAGCGCTCGCCCGGCACCGAGAGCGGTTCGTCGTTGAACCAAATGTCGATCAGCGCATCGGTGTCGACCAACGGTTTGAATAGCGGATGTGTCGATTGGCAACGCATGATGGGTTCAGTGAGCAAAGGTCGGTTCGGCGGCGAGCGCAAAGCGCCGTGCGAAGAAAGCAGGCAGTTCGTCGGGCATCGTGCCGCCCGCGATCCACGGCGCGACACGCTGCGCGTGCGCGGCGGCAAGCGTGACGCCGCTATGGCACGTCACGACGAACGCGCCGGGATGCGCCGTCGATCGATCGTAGATCGGAAAGCCGTCGGGGCTGTAGACGCGCAGCGCCGCCCAGGTGCGGACGAGCCGCACATTGCGCAGCATCGGGAACGTGCGCACGCCGCGCCGCGCGATCTCGGAGAGCACGGGCGTGGTGGTGAAATCGTTGAAACCGACCTCCTCCATCGAGTCGCCGAACTGCACGGTGCCTTCGTCGGTTTGACGCACGTTCAAAGTCGGGTAGTGCAAGAACGGCGCGACGCGCTCGCTCACAAGCACCTGCCCGCGATTGGGCGAGACCGGCGCATCGAGGCCTACGAGCGGCGCAAGCGCGCGATTGCCGAGACCGGCGGCGAGCACGATCCGCGCGGCGCGATACGCGTTGCGCTCAGAGCGCACCTCGAATCCGCCGCCCGCCCCCGCGCCCGGGACGATGCCGGTGACGCGCTCGCCCGGCACCAGTTCGACGCCACGCCGTTGCATGCCTGCATGCAGGGCTCGCAGCAGCTTGAGCGGATTGACATGACCATCCATCGGCGTGTAGCTCGCACCGATGACGGCCGAGCCGATGCCGGGCACGCGATCGCGCACGTCGCGATGGTCGAGCAGTTCAAATGGGTAATCGCCTATCTCCCGCTGCAACGCCGAAAGACGCTGGCGGCGCTGGGCCAATTCGGCATCCGAGAAGCAAAAATGAAAACCACCGGGCTGGCGCAGCGCGACGTCGATGCCAGTGTCGTCGAACAAACCCGAGGCGAAGCTCGGCCAGCGAGAAGCCGAGCCGCGCGACCAGTGGGCATAGGGCGTGAGGCCGTATCCTTTGCCCTGAATCCACACCAGACCGAAGTTGCCGCGCGATGCGCGCAGGCCGGCGTCGCCCTCGTCCAACACCGTCACGCGCACGCCCTCGCGCGCGAGCCCGTATGCGAGCGCCGCGCCGACGAGGCCTCCGCCGATCACGAGCACATCGGCGCTCGAAGCTACCTTCAATGTCATCAAACCTCTCCGATCAAAATGCGGTCGAGCCCGCCCAAACGGTCGAGGCTCATCATCAGCAACACCGTCCCCACGATCGGCACGGCGGATACCGCATCGGCGCGAACGAGATCGGCCGATGCGTTGCAGTTTCGCGCGCCGCGATCCATATCGTCCAATACGAATAAAATACGAATCCATACATGGGTGATATGACCTCGGCGCAAGGATGCCAGCACGTGCGGGGCGCGAGACGGGAGTGAGCGATGAACCTGAAGCAAATCGAAGCGTTCCGGGCGGTCATGGTGGCCGGATCGATGACGGCGGCGGCCAAGGCGCTGTTCACGTCTCAGCCGAACGTGAGCCGCCTGATTTCGCAATTGGAAGGCGACACGGGGCTCACGCTGTTTCAGCGCACGGGCGCGCGGCTAGTGCCCACCACGGAAGGCACGGCCTTCTTCCGGGAAGTCGAGCGCACTTACGTGGGGCTGCAGGGGCTCGCCACGGCTGCCGCGCAAATCCGCAATCTGGGCAGCGGGCGCTTGCGCATCGCGGCCGTGCCGTCGGCGGGCCTCGTACTCGTGCCGCGGGCTATTAGCCGCTTTCAGAACAAGCATCCGGGCGTGACTGTGTCGCTGCACGTCAATTCGTCGGCCACGGTCAATCATTGGACGACTTCGCAATTCTGCGATCTGGGTGTGGCGGTATACATCGGGGAGTCGTCGAACGGCGAAGTCGAGCTGCTATCGGAGGTGGCGGCGGTATGCGTGCTGCCGGCTGCGCACCGGCTGGCGAAGAAGGCCTCGATCAGGCCTGCGGATCTGAACGGCGAATCGTTCATCTCGCTATGCCATGGAGATGGCACGCGCTCGCAAATGGATGAGGTATTCGTGCGTGCGGGCGTGGAACGCGTATTGGCCATCGAAGCGCAGTACTCCGCCATCTGCTGCGAAATGGTGCGCTGCGGCATGGGTGTGACGCTGTCGCATCCGATCGTCGCGCAGAATTTTGCCGGGCCGGACATCGCGATTCGACCGTTTTTGCCGGCGGTGATGTTCCCCACGTATTTGCTATTCCCGCCGCATCGCCCGCGCGGACGCTTGGCAACGGCGTTCATCGAGGTGCTGCGCGCGGTCCATGCCGAAATCTTGGCGGCGGCGAAGGAGGTTCAGACGCCACGGGCGAAAGCGACGACACGGCAACGGCGCGCATAGGGTTCGCTGCGCATTGCCCGTGGCGTATTGCCTGTGGCTCATTGCCTGCCGCGATTGCAAGCCGAGCGCTATTTCTCATCCGAATCACGCCACAGTTGTCACTCTCCCCTGTCGTTGACGGGGTGGCACTCTATCCACGGTCACCAACCCATGCGCCGGAAGCCGCCGGCGCGAACATGACGCGACACGTGGAGAAACGAAATGCAAAACATCGCCGTATGGGGTTTCAAATGGATACCGCCTTTCGCCCAGGGGCTCGTGCGGGACTTGCGCGTGCGCTGGGCGCTGGAAGAGGCGGGGTTGGCCTATGAAAGCCGGTGGATCGGCATCGACGAATTGAAGACCGATGCGTATCGGCGCAAGCATCCTTTTGGCATGGTGCCCGTGCTCGAGTCCGATGACGGTCTCTCGATCGAATCGGGCGCGATCATCCACGCCATAGCGCAGCAGAGCGATGCCCTCATGCCTGCCGATCTGCGCAATGCCACGCTCGCCTGGATGTTCACCGCGCTCAATACCGTCGAGCCGGTGGTCTGGAATCTCTTCACCATGGACGTGCTGCACCGTGACGAAGCGTGGGTGCCGTTGCGGCGTCCCGGCGCCGTAGACGAGGTCCAGACGCGATTGGCCGCGCTTACCGACTGCCTTGCCGGTCGCGACTATCTGCTCGAGCGCTTCACAGCGGCCGACATTCTAATGACGACCGTCCTGAGATTCATCAGGCATACGGATCTGGTGGCCGAATTTGCACCGCTCGATGCCTACGTCAAACGATGCGAGGCGCGGCCAGCCTTTCAGGCGGCCTTGCGCAATCAGATGGAAGGCTACGCGCGCAACGAACCGGCAGTTGCGTGAGCCGGCGTACTTTTCCGCCGTGAACGACTGCCTTACTTTTGCTTAAGAAACACGTCAGTTGATCCTCGCAAAAGCGCGATGCTAGTCTCCATGAACTCGCCGCGACGCGGCTCACAAGGAGAATCGAATGAACTTTTCGCGCTTCATGATTGGGGGGCTTCTGTCATTGATGAGCGTCAGTGCGTTTTCCGAAGTGATTCACTTCGACCGGAAAACCTATGGCGAGTTGCGGCAGCAAGGCAAACCGGTGGTCGTTCATACGGACGCCTCATGGTGTCCGATTTGCAAAAAGCAGAAGGACTTGTTGTCGTCGATCGAAGACGAGCCGCAGTTTAAGCAAGTGACTGTGCTCGTCATCGATATCGATGCCGACAAGGACGTCATGAAGTCGCTCGATCTGTCCGCGCGCAGTGTTTTCATCGCCTACAAGGGCAATGCCGAGGTAGGTCGCTCCATAGCAGATACCAACAAGCAATCGATCGAAGCCCTGTTTGCCAAGACGATCTAATTCCCGAGCATCGCTGGAGCGAGAAGATGGATCTTGGCTTGATAACCTATTTACTGGGTTATTTATCGGGCGTTCTCTCTACCCTTTCCCCTTGCGTGCTGCCGTTATTGCCTATCGTGCTCGGTAGCGCAGTGACGGCCAGCCGCTTCGGACCCTTGGCACTCGTTGCGGGCGTCATGCTGTCCTTCAGCATGATCGGCCTGTTCCTGGCTACCGCGGGCGCCAAGCTTGGACTGAACGAAGACGCATTACGCAACGTGGCCGCCGTACTACTCGTCATCGCCGGCATTGTCGTGATGACGCCGGCGCTCCAGCGTCGCATCGCTCTGCTTGGAAGCAGCGTATCCCACACTGGACACGCTTTACTCGCGCGCCTGAAGCTTGGCGGCAGCGGCGGACAACTCGTCGTGGGCTTGATTCTCGGCGCGGTCTGGAGCCCTTGCGTCGGACCTACGCTTGGCGCCGCTGTCGCTCTCGCCTCGCAAGGAAAGAATTTGGTTAAGATCGCTGCGCTCATGGCACTCTATGGGCTGGGCGCCGGCACGCCGATGCTGCTGCTCGGCTCGGTATCGCGCGCTGTCGCGGCACGCTTGCGCGGCAAGCTCGCGTCGGTCGGCAATGCGGGCAAGTACGTCCTGGGCGGCTCCCTCTTCGTGCTGGGCATTTTGGCGCTCAGCGGCCTAGATAAGGCCGTCGAAGCAATGGCGGTCGAGCATTCGCCAGCATGGCTGATCAATTTGACCACCGACATTTGACGGTAACTGATGGCGGCTCTTGCTTCCCGTCATTGATGCATGACTAGGACAAGAAAACGATGCGTGTGCTCATTGTGGAAGACGAAGAGAAGCTCGCCCGTACGTTGAAGGAAAGCTTGGAGTATGAGCAGTATGTCGTGGACATCGCCCACACGGGAGAAGAAGGCTTTTTTCTCGTCAATGAGCGTCATTTCGATTTGATCATTCTGGACATCATGCTCCCTGGGCGGGACGGTATCGACGTGCTGCGCACGCTCAGAAAGCGAGACCTGCGTACGCCGGTCGTCATCCTTACCGCCCGGGATACCATCGAGGATAAAGTGCGGGGGCTCGATTGCGGTGCTGACGACTACCTCGTCAAACCGTTTGCCGTTGCCGAATTGCTGGCGCGTGTCAGGGCGCGGCTCAGAAAAGACCGCACGGAGGATCCGGCAACCCTGAACATTGCCGGCCTGGAAATGAATTTGCTTACGCGAGCCGTCACGCGTGACGGCGAGCCGATCGAGTTGACCGCCAAGGAATTCGAATTGCTCGAGTATTTGTTGCGGCGTCGAGGGACCGTCGTGACGCGCGAGATGTTGGCCCGGGACATCTGGAAAGTCTCCGTCAGAGCGGTTCCGCTCGATAACGTCATCGACGTTCATATGACAAGGCTGCGCAAGAAGATCGATCAAGGCTTCTCTTTTCCGACCATTCAGACCATTCGCGGCGTGGGGTTCATGTTACGGGAAACTGCCGCATGAAGGTTTTTCTCGGCAGCGTTCGCTGGCGCCTGACGCTCTGGTATTCCGTCTCGATCGCACTGATCTACTTTCTATTTGCGGGCTGCGTGTTCTTGACGTTTCGCTACGGCTGCATTGCTGAATCGCGCATGCGGCTCGATAACGAGCTTGCGCACGTAACGAGCGCGGCTTCGAAAGACCCGAAGCGCCTGGTTTCCGTCGAGGACGAGTTTCCGGCGAGCAATTTCTACGTCATCGCCGATCAACGCCTACTCTATGCAAGCCGAGGTTGGACGAACTCGAGGATTGCACCGGACGTGCCGGTCGATTCCGATGGTTACACGTTCGCCGCCTCGCCCACGGGGCAGCACTACGCCATCCGCAAAGCCAACCTTCGGCTCCCCGGCCATACGCTCGAGATCGGCGTGTCTGAGAACGACCAACAAACCGCCGCGAATCTGAATAAGCTGTTGCTCGTTCTGCTTTTCAGCGTTCCTGGCATTTTGCTGGTCAGCCTCATTGGGGGATATTTTCTTGCCGGGCGCGTTTTGTCGCCGGTGGATGACATGGCCCGCAAAGCCAAGGAGATCACAACCGACAACCTCTCGGAGCGCCTGACCGTAGGCGCCCAAAACGACGAATTCAACGATTTGGCACGCGTATTCAACGACACCTTCGATCGGCTCGAGCATTCGTTCAACCGCATGAAACGTTTTACCGCCGACGCATCTCACGAAATGCGCACCCCATTGGCGGTTATCCGGAGCCTGGGCGAGCACGCGCTGCAAAAGCCCGCCGACGCGGCCGGCTATCAGGACGCCATCGGCAGCATCCTGGAGGAAACCGATCGGCTAACGCGCTTGCTCGAGGGGCTGCTGACCCTTACGCGAGCTGAGTCGGAGTCGCTCGCATTGGATTTCGCGGAAGTCAGCCCCAGCGTGATCGCGTTGGACGTCGTCAATTGCCTGCGGGTGTTGGCCGAAGAAAAGCGCCAGACGCTGACCTTCCAAGGCCAAGCCGACTTGACAGTAAGGCTCGACGAATCCACTTTCAAGCAAGCCTTGATCAATTTGGTCGCCAATGCCATCCAATACACACCGGTGGGCGGCCAAATCATCGTTCGCGTAAGGCAGGGCCTCGCGAAAGGCGCGCTCGTGGAAGTCGACGACAACGGTCCAGGCGTTGCCGCCGAACACCGGAACCCTATCTTCGAGCGGTTCTATCGCATCGACAAAGATCGATCCCAAACTTCCGGCGGTTCCGGTCTCGGGCTCGCCATCGCTCGCTGGGCAATCGGGCTCAACAGCGGCACGGTGGAATTCGAAGCGAAGCCCGACGGAGGGAGCATTTTTCGCATCGCACTGCCCGCCCTCGACGGCCGCTACGTGCAAAGCGCGGTTGCGGCCCCGTGCGGCAGCCATGCGCCGTGAAATCCCGCGGGGATCCGCCTCGGTAGCCGCACCGTCGCGATCGGCGCACGTTCTATATCCTTGCCGTCGAGGATAACCAGATCGCTCGTGTCCGTTGCGCGACGATAGATGCAGACGAGCACCCAGCCATCGTCCTCCGCTGGCGATGCGGAACGCGCGACGAAGACGGGTTCACTGTTTTGGTCGCCTTCGGGAACGCCGTATCGCTGTATCGAACCGGAGCCGAGATCGTAACGAACGACACCTCGGAATTCCGTATTCGTGGGTTGCTCCGCAGCGTATAGGAACCGATAAGCGCGGCCGGTTCGTCGTTCGTCGATGCGAGGCAGTTCGATATGCATATCCGCCATCTGCTTTTCCGTCACGACGCCGCTATTCAGATCAATGACATAGCGCCATAGAACGCCGAGCGGGGATGACTCGAACGTCGAATCGTCATCGGCGAGACGAAAGTACCGGGGATATCGCACCGCGTCCAATACGATGGTCGCCGCATCCGCATCGTACGCATTCACCACGTGTTGGATAAAGCACGGCGCAATTTCAAACCACCGCACTTGCCCGCCATGTCGCGGGATGATCCCGAGCCTCGCCCGATGATCGTCGCGCCAACGCAGCGGCATACGGTGCCCCCGAGATAGCATCGAAAAGTCGTAACCGACGTTCAGATCCATAAAGATGCTGTGCGTGGCGGTGATCGCCATGTCATGCATCATCGAGGGCGATGACATTTCGATGTCGATGTCCACGGTCGGTGCGCCTTTCGCGTCTGCCACCGTGTAGCGCAAAAACGGCTTCTTCCAATCGGCGCGAAAGCTCATCAGCTCGCCCGTGTGCGGATCGACTTTCGGATGGGCCGTCGTGCCGCTCGCCAGTCCCGGATGACAACGGGTTGCCCCGAGCGTCTCGAGCGCCGACGTAATCGCAAGCGGCACGCCCCCTTCAGCCAGCGCCAATATTTCACCCGCGTGGGAAAGCACATTCACGTTCGGGTTCGTATCCAGAAGAGCGGGCACCGCATGAGGTTCGCGTGCGCTGGCCCAGCGCTTCGTGCGCACCCAGCGATTCCGATAGCTCGGCCCGCGGCCGCCGCTCAGCGAGATGCCATGCAACATGGCATCTTCGGGCCACCAGTCCAGCACGTCGTTTCCATTGAAATGCCCGCGCAAAGGGTTGGGCCCAATACGCACTAATACACCATCGAGCTCGGGCGGTATTTCGCCGATAACGGGGAGCGCCGCAATGTCGACTTCGTCGAGGACGGCCGCCGTTGCACCGGAATTCAAATCGAGTCTGGTCATGATTGCCGTGCCTTGATCAGCGCGCGGGCGCGTGCTGGTCTGGGTCGTTGCCATCGACGACAGCGAGCGCGATCACATGTTCGCGCACGTCCGTCGGCCACGCTTTAATCTGCTCACGCAATCGCGACTGATCGTTCGCAAATAGCGCACGCGAGGCCTCTTCGAAACCAGGCATATCGCCCGCCATCGCAGACATGAAATGGTAGGCGCGCTCCTGCGCTTTGCGACGCCGGTCTTGCTCGCCGTGCGTGCGTCTGGCTTCGTCGACCAGCTTGCGCAACGCCACCGAAGCGCCGCCGGGCTGCGCACCGAGCCAACTCCAATGCCGCGGCAAAAGGGTGACCTCCCGGGAAACCACGCCTAACTTGGGGCGCCCGCGCCCGCGCGGCGCATTCTCAGGACTGTCGACTTCGCGCGAATCGCATGCGGCCAGCGGCAAGTCCTGTGGGACCGCCCCGCCATGATCCTTGGTGCTAGTCGGGTGCGCGGCGAGTCGAGCCAGTACTTCTTGATTCGAACCTCTGGTGTCAACGTCGAGCGAGCGTCCGGTGCCGTCATCGAAAATCAGGACAGGGCCTGATGCGCCGTTTTCGACGGCATGCTTAACCGCCAAGGCGACGGCTTCCAATGCGCCCGACGCAATGCGCCGATGGCCGTCGAAGGCGGTATAGGTAGCAAAAGAGGTGAAGGACATCGTTCGAATCTCGAGGCTAGAATGCCCCACAATTTATACCCGGGTGAAATATGTGTCAATATCATCCGGGTATAAATAGCGAGATTCGAGGGTTGCTCCTAACTGCTACGGCGGCGCTACGACGGATATGGCGAGGCGGTAGAGCACGCCCTTATGCGAGTTCGTCTTCGCGATCGTGTGCGTCGTGGTCCACCAATCGACCGCTTACGGTACGTGCTTCGCGGTTCGGGTAGGGCTACGGTTTGTGCTGTCGCGGGTGGGAGCCGCTTTCTCCGCCGCGCACCTAACCCGCTGGCAGTGTCATTACCCTCGGGCATAGGCGCACGGCACGCCGGCGGGAGAATGTTATCGGCCGGGAGTCATGACAGCGGGGTCTTTCAGCGCGGCATTGATCTTCTGAATGTAGCTGGCGCCGCTCGGATTGTTGGGATTAGCGTTGCCGGATACATAGTAGGACAGCCCCTGCTTGAGTCCGCCGCCGTCAGCGACGCGCTGCGCGAGGTTCGAAGCAGCCATGCGCAATTGTATGGTGGGGCTGTTCTCATACTGCGCCGTGGTGACGACTTGGCTGCCGACGCGTTTATTGCCTGGACCGCCATCCGACCACTCGCGTCCATCCAAAAACATCCGGGAGATCTGGCCTATACCAATCGAGGTGTTGTTGCTGGAGGCACGGTCCAAGTCGCCCTCGGCATGCATCGCTTTCTGATAGCCCTGAGTAAACGCTCCAGATTCGACCTGCAACTGGGCACGAAAGACGTTCGGGTTGAGCCCATATTCTTTGGCGGTCTCATCGACGGCACGGCCGAAATCCGCTTCGTTCTTGATCTGCGCGTCTTTCTGCTGCTCGTCGCCACGCAGGACGGGAAGGAACTTGACGTGGACGGTCGACGCGGCTTCATCGACGCTGGTGGCGTTGGCGCCGGCGCCTGCGGGCGCCGGCATGTCGTTCGGCGTCGCGGGAGCGGCTGCACGGCTGGATGCCGACGGTGTGACAGCCGACGGGGGCGAAGAGGATGCGCTGCGGTTGGTCGATTGCGCGCCATGCTGCGGCAGTGCCAACGTGGCGGCTGGGGGCGAATTCCCGGTATTCGCTCCGCCCGCGGTCGTCTGCATGTCCTGTGGTGCCTGTTGGTCGCTGACATGCCCGCGCGAGTGATGGCCGTGGTGGTGATGGCCCGCATGCTCGCCGGACGACGACCGTAACTGTCGCATTATCGTTTCGAGCAATCGATCCAGTTGTTGCAGGACGTTCTGCAGGAGATCCTGCTTTGCGCCGGACGTTGCGGGGGAAAAATCATGCGGTTGCAGCTGCGCTGAAGGCGAGTGGGAGGTGGCACGGTCGATGGGCATGGGAACGCTCGCATAGAAGGCGGTGAAAGATGCCTCCACGATGGCATTTCCCACGGACATCCGAAGCGCGCGTGAGCGAAACCATACGCTCCCCGGCGAACCGCAGCGTTGCCCCGATCGATCGATCAGTCCGCGCCGGCATTGCCGGCCGGGGCCGAGCGATGTAGCGCCACATCAGCGTGCTAGCGTCGCAATCTCCGCGGCACTCAATGCCCCCGCGCGAACGCGGAAGTCCTGGATGCGGCCGTTGAACGATGGATGCCCCCAATCGCGTCCGAGGAACGCCACCTGATCGCCCACCTGGCGCGGCGACAACCGGATGCTGTCGGATTTGGCTACCTCGGTACCGTCGATGTACAGGCGCCCGGTGTTGCCGCGCAGCGTGACCGCCACGTGGACCCAGCGGCGAACGGGCATGAACAACGGGGCTTCGATGGGCTGCTCGTCGTTGTAGGTGGCGCCGCAGATCCCGAAGCGCATTCCACCGCCAGCCTGCGGCGCGATGCGCATGAAGGAGTAGGCGTCGTTCCCGACGAACAGCAGGCAGGTATCCCAGTGCAGAGGCGGATTCGCAAAGGCCCACAGCGAGACGGTGAAGTCGTCCAGGTCGCTGAACACGCCCGCCGGCAACTGCAAACTCGATTCTTTGCCGTCGAAGACGATGGCCTTGTCGTTGCGGCGTCCCTCGCCCCAGGTGGCGCCGCCCAGTAGCTTGCCCTCCACCGCGGTCCAGGTGCCGGTGGGGGTCAACAGCGCGCCGAACGTGCCGGTGCCGTTCAGGCCGTTCAGCGGCATCGACAGGCGGTCCTCTCCGGGAACGGCGACGCGAACCACGTTGGAGCCAGCCCTCGGAGCGCCGGGGCCCTGCGCCGTGATTTGGTAGAACCAGATGCCGTCGGGCGGCGCATCGGTGTAGGTGAGCAGCTCGGTTGCCGCCACCGTGGTCAGGTCCGTGAAGGGACCGTTGGCCCGTGTGCCGCGCTTGACCGTATACGCCGTTGCGCCGACGCTGCCCCACCAGGACAGCAGGACGCGGCCATCATGGAGGGTGCCCGTCAGGCCCGAGGGCGGCTTCATCGGCCCGGCATAGGCGGGCCGACGGAGGATGAGCGTCGGGTACGGGACGTCGTCGCTGCTGCCCCCGTAGTTCGGCTCGCACCATTGCACCATGCGCGCGACGTTGGGCGCCGCCAGACCCATACGGTTGACGTAGTGGTTGTAGATCGGCTCCCAGGCGTTGCGGCGATGCTGGAATGACTGGTTCACCTCCGTCCATAACGACGTGTGGGGCTGCGACGGATTATGTTCAGGCACGTACGGCATCGGGTATGGCTTGCCGTGCTCGTCGAGCAGGTTAGAGCGCGCGACGTACTCGGCCGCCGCCAGGAAGCGGTTGTTGTGCAAACCGTAGAGATCGTCGCCCTGGTTCCACGCCATTTCCATCAGGTCCCCGCCCAGCGACATGCCCAGCGTGGCGTGGCCCTGGTCACGGCCGCTTTCCTCCCACTGCCCGAAGTGGCCCGGGTGCATGAAGTACACCCCGTGTATAAGGGAGGCGTTGCCGAAGCTCACGAGCTTGCCGCGGTTGTTGCCGGCGAAGTAGTCGCAGGCTTGCCGGTATAGGTCGGGCCGGTCGCAGAACACGCCGATGGACAGCGCTCCGCACAGCGAGGCCATGTCCCAGTTGGCATGCGATCTGATGGGGGCCTTGCTGAGCATTGCCGACGAGATCGGAGCGAAGACGGTGAGCAGCATCTGCTGAAAGCGCTTCAGGTTCGTCGGCGCCCAGCCGGGGTAGCTGCGCAGAACTTCGCCGATCTGCGCCCATTGGTGGCCTTGAATGCCGGCCAGGATGATGAAGGTATGGTCGTCATGGGCCGTCGATCCGGGAGGAACGGTCCCGACCTCCTTCAGCGTGCTGGCCCAGGCATCGAGGAACTCCACCGCTTTGTCGGCGTAGCGGGTGTCCTGTGGGTCGGACAGCTTCCAGCGCAGTACCAGGCGCCAGGCGCGCCAGATGTCGACGTACATCGCGTTTTTGCTGTTGTCGGCGCGGTACACGGCCGGCAGCGGGAACGGTCGGGCATCCAAGGTGGCTAAGCGATCGGCGCAGAGCGTGTTCCACCAGTTCGTCCATGGCTCCTGGCCGGCCTGAATGTATGCGCGGATGCGCGTGAAGTCGTCTTCGGTGACCAGCAGTCCCGGGTGGCGGAAGACGCCACTCACCGAAGCCGGCGTGAGCGATGTAGGTGCCAGAGCGGCCCGCGCCGCCTGGATTCCGCCGCCCATCAGCGGCAGCATGGGGAAGAGTCCCAGGCCCAATGACAACGCTCGACGCGTAGGATTCGGCAATTCCTCGAGGCTGGCGTGCTCCATGAACTTTTTCGACACCTTCGTTTCCTCTGTTGTCTTGTTGAATTGCGCAACATTAGGTCAGCGTGACAACGCAAGTCAATGCAAGAGTCCAAGCGGTGAATATTTTTGAGTCTTTGGGTAAGCGATCGATGATCGACGCGCTGGCCTTGCGAGGCTAGAGCGGCGACGATTGTGTCCACTTGAACCGGCGGATTACCCCGGAAACACCGTCGCAAGCCCGCCGGGCCAAGACGGCGCAGCAGGACCTTACAGCAGGGCTTCCAAGCCCTTGCGATCCACCAGGTCGAGCAGTTTCAGCGAAGGGCCGTTCGGCCGCTTTTGCCCCTGCTCCCACTTCTGCACCGTCGAGGCGCTCGTGTTCAAGCATGCAGCGAACACGGCCTGACTCGCCCTTGTGCGCTGACGCAAGCGCCTGATCTGCGCAGCGCTGTACTCCTTGATCGGCGGCAAACATAGCGCATCGAACTCACGCAGCGTCATTGCATCCATCGTCCCAGCGCGATGCAACCCTTGCGCCGTTTCGTGCAGCACCTTCAGCAGTTTGTCACTCATCGCTCTCTACCTCATATAACTCGCCTGCGCGCAGGTCCTTGAGCAACGCCCGAGCGTCAGAACCCAACAACTCCGATGCCATCAACTTCAACGCTCGCAGTTCCTTTTCGCTCACATTGGCCCGCACGTTCTTCGCGAAGCCAAACACGAAGAAGGCTCGATCGCCCACCCGGAACGCTAGCAGCGTGCGCAATCCGTCGTCTCGTCCTTGCCCGTCGAGGCTATCGTCAGCTCGCTATCGCTTTGCAACAGTTTCAAGGCGTACGCGGCCTGCCGCCCCCCCCTCTTCCTCGGCGATCGCCAGGATCTTGTGCTGCAAGTCCGTCTCGCCGAGGTAAAACAGGCTCTGCCCCGTCATCGCGCTGTACTGGATCCGCTCTTCGTCGGGCATCAGATTCAGCACCGCGTCCATGAGCGAGCTCTTACCCGCCGCGCTCGTCGATTGAATCAGGATCGCCAGCGGCGCATCGAGCTTGCGCGACACCGCTGCGAGGTAGCCCGCCAGCAGATTCGTCGACTCGCCCACGATCCCGCAGCGCTCCATGTCGCCCACGATGCGCTCGATCAGGTTCGGGGCCTTCAGCAACTCCAGCGCCGCGCGCTGCTGCGCCTCGTCGATCGGCGGGGCTGCATCCTTCGGTGCCAGTGCAGACGTAATCGCTTCGTCTTGCAACGTCTCGAGTTTCAGTAGTACGCGCCCGAGATCGCGCTTGACCGTATCGTCTTGCGTGCCGAGCCATCTTGATGAACGCCGCGCGCGGCTTGGCGCTGTACACGTCCAGCGTATCGACGTGATAGCCCGCCTCGCTTCTCACCTGCACGTTCACGCGCATCTGGTCCGGCCCGAGGTTCTTTTGCCAACCGCGTACCCGCCAATGGCGATCGCCGAAGCTCAGCAGCAGTTCGCCGGCCGCG
>Ga0157369_10000185_pt1 | contig 86285 bp, 81 predicted proteins | sample C25metaG_FD_113461 | JGI IMG/M metagenome (GOLD analysis project Ga0157369, IMG submission 113461) | Corn rhizosphere microbial communities from Kellogg Biological Station, Michigan, USA - C2-5 metaG | ecosystem: Host-associated > Plants > Roots > Rhizosphere > Soil | place: USA: Michigan... | reverse complement strand
TACGGTTATGCGGCCTGGTTCAACGGCGACGACCTCCGGAACGTCACCTACGATTCCCACGGATCAGTGACCAACTTCAACCAGTTTGGTTCGCCGATGGACTTCAACGCCAACGTTTCGAAAACCGTCAATGAGCGGAATCAGTTTGGCGCGAATTTGAAGTGGAGCGCTACCGAGAACCTGAAGTTCGAAGCTGACGGGTCGATTGCTCGAGCAGAGCAGAACCCGGGCCACGATGGCTATGGCGACAGCATGGATATTGGCTATGGCGGGAACAACAACGTCGTCTATCCAAGCAACTGGCCCGTCGTTGGCCTTCCCGGGACAAACGTTCCGGCGCTCAGCCCAGATTGCGCCACCTTGGGTGGGCAATTCGCAAGTTCGGGCGGATGCGAAACCACGAATCTCGGCGCTCCGACCGGCGTCCAGATCACTGGGCCGAGCAGCAGCAACCTTCCCAGTGTTCATGACGTTGGGCCTTTGAACGACCCTACTCATTTTCTCGACACTAGCCTGATGGGCTCGCACGTGATCGTGCGCATCGATCCCTACAACACCGATCTTGTCCGTCAGGCGAAATTGGTAGGCCGTTGGGACACGGACAACTTCAAGCTCACCTTTGGTGCCCAGTATGTCGATGACAAACTCCACCAGGAAAGCTCCAACACCTTCGCTGACGGCGTGTTCTTCGGCTATGCCGGCTATGGTACTCCGTCAGGCGCGACCCGCGGGGGCCTCTGGCCGCTTCCCGCCAGCGCGTTCACTGGCACTATCAGCACGTCCAACTTCATCCCTGGGTACAGCGGATCGTTGGCGCCGGGCATTCTCGTCTACAGCCCCTACGCAATCTACGATGCTCTGGAGGCTGCGGGCCACAACACGGCGCCTGGATTTGATCCTGGCAGCGTTCTCGATGTCGAAGAAAAGACGCTTTCGTTCTTCATGAAAGCCAACTTCCTCACCGACATCGCGGGGATGCCGTTCCACTTCAATGCGGGCCTTCGCGACGAGAACACGCATCTGAACGTGTCAGCGATCGGGCGGGCTATCACAGGTCTGAGCACTACCGTGAACGACCCGACAGTTCTGGTTCCGGCGTTCTCCGACCCGCAGGCAATCAATGCGAAGTCGTTCTACAGCTACCTGTTGCCGAGTGTGGACATGAAGCTCGACATTACGCCGCAATTCGACATTCGGCTCGATGCTTCGAGGACTCTCACGCGTCCGCCGCTTGGCTCGTTGAAGCCGACCGTCAACTTCGGATCGCTGCGAAGGGGCGCACTGCCGGGTTCCGGCGGAAACCCGGATCTGAAGCCGTACCTGTCGGACAACTTCGATGCGGCTGCGGAGTGGTTCTATGCGCCGAACTCCTACGTTGCGATCGACGGCTTCTATAAGCACCTCACCAACTTCATCGTTGGCGGTGTCCATAGCGTAAGTTATCCTGGGGTTATCGATCCGTTCACCGGCCAGCTGGCGGTTTTCAGCGTCAACGGCTCAGTCAACGGGCCTGACGCCGATGTCCGTGGCCTAGAGCTCGCGTGGCAGCATCAGTTTGGGAATACCGGCTTCGGGTTCCAGGCGAACGCCACGCTTGTGAACACCAATCGCAAATTCCCGACCAATGACATTTCGGGCAGCGCATTTGCGATCACCGGTCTTGCCAACTCGGCGAACCTGGTGGCCTTCTATGACAAGCACGGGTTCCAGTTCCGCGTCGCGGCGAACTACCGCGGCTCGTACCTCCTAGGCCTGGGACAAGGGCAGGGCGGCACCTTCGGGGCCGAACCGGTCTACGTCGACAAGCAGACCACGGTCGACGTGTCCACGAGCTATGACGTGACGCCGCAGTTCACGGTGTACGGTTCGGTGACCAACCTGACGAATGCCAACTATAGCACCCACGGCCGCTTCACGGACCAGCCGTTGGACATCTACAATTACGGTCGCCGCTATGAAGCTGGAATCCGGTTCCACATGTCCCGCGCTGCGGCTCCGCCGCCGCCGCCGGCGATGCTTCCGCCGCCGCCTCCGCCAGCGCCTGCGATGCAGACCTGCCCGGATGGCAGCGTGGTCGCGGCGACTGCAGCCTGCCCGCTGCCGCCTCCGCCGCCTCCGCCGGCTCCAGCCAAGCCTGAGCGCGGCTGATCGGAATGCACCCGGCTGCACAAACTGTGTGGCCGGGTACTTCCTCAAAGATTACAGTCTCCCCCTGCCGGGGATGTCTACCTAATTGACATCCCCGGCTTTTTCTTGCTTGCGATAGGATATGGCAAAGCCGGTCAAGAGGATCGTGGTTGTAGGCGGCGGCACGGCCGGATGGCTTACCGCCGCGATCATTGCCGCAAAGCACAAGGCCCGAATTCCATCGGGCTTCAGCGTTACCCTAGTGGAATCTCCGAACGTCCCGATCATCGGCGTCGGAGAGGGGACGTGGCCGACGCTTCGATCCACCCTTTCCCGCATCGGCGTTTCGGAAACCGAGCTGTTCCGCGAATGCGACGCTGCCTTCAAGCAAGGCGCACGCTTCGCCCGCTGGACGACCACCGATCCCGACGAGGGCTATTACCATCCACTCATGCTTCCGCAGGGCTTCGGTCAGCTGAACCTTGTCCCGCACTGGCTGGCGAGGGGTAAGTCGACCAGCTTCTGTGACGCGGTCAGCCCGCAGGGCAAATTGTGTGAGGCCGGTGTCGGTCCGAAGACGATCACCACCCCGGAATATGAAGCGCACGCCAATTACGCCTATCATCTGGACGCGGGGAAATTCGCGCCGTTCATGCAGCGGTATTGCTGCGAGAACCTCGGTGTCCGGCACGTCCTTGCTGATGTGCAGGAGGTGAAGCTCAAGGAAAATGGCGACATCTGCAGCCTCACGACAGAACAGGCCGGTGAAATCGAAGGTGATCTGTTCGTCGACTGCACCGGGTTCCGCTCGCTGCTGCTGGGCAAGGCTCTGGGTGTCGGCTTCAAGTCCTGCCGCGACGTTCTGTTCTGCGACACCGCGATGGCATTCCAGGTTCCCTACAATGATTCATCCGCGCCGGTCGCGAACCACACGATTTCGACGGCTCAATCGGCCGGCTGGATCTGGGACATTGGCTTGCCGACGCGCCGCGGTGTCGGCCATGTGTATTCCAGCAGTCATATTTCGGACGAGGAGGCGGAGCGCGAGCTGCGCGCCTATGTCGGCCCCGCTGCCGATGGCCTGAACGTCCGCAAGATCCCGATCCACGGCGGCCACCGCGAGACATTCTGGAAGGGTAATTGCGTCGCCGTCGGGCTTGCGGCCGGTTTCGTCGAACCGCTGGAATCCTCAGCGATCGTGCTGGTCGAGCTTTCGGCCAAGGTGATTGCCGAGCAGATGCCAGTTTGCCGCGAAGTAATGGACGTGATCGCCCACCGCTTCAACGAGACCACCCATTACCGGTGGGGGCGGATCATCGATTTCCTGAAGCTTCACTACGCAATCACCAAACGGACGGACACGGACTTCTGGCGCGACAATGCGGACCCCGCATCGATCCCGGACCGGCTCCAGCACCTGATGGAGCTGTGGCGGTATCAGTCGCCGTGGTTCCACGATGAGTTCGATAGGGTCGAAGAAGTGTTCCCCGCGGCGAGCTATCAGTACGTCCTGTACGGCATGGATTACCCGACGGAGGTCGAACCTGCGGCGCTCACCGAGGAATCCAAGACAGCCGATCGAGCCTTGCGCGAGAATGCCGTCCAGACCGAGCGGCTTCGCTCAGCGCTTCCGCGACACCGCGACCTTCTCCGAAAGATCGCGGAGCACGGGCTCCAACCGGTCTAAACTGCCGCTCCTACCGGACCTGGTAGATCGCGCTTCCGTGAGCAGGCAGGGTGACCTGCACGGTTGAGCCCGCACGCGATCGAGTGCCGGACCATAGCTCGACCGCGGAATGCTTGCCGGCAATGCCTGCGTCGCTCCACCTCGCCGTCAAATTGGCTGGCTGATCGCTGGTGTTGAAGAAGGCGACGTAATGAACGGGGCGGGTTCGGGAACCACCGCTGGCTTCCCATACCCGGATATTTGCGTATCCTGCGGGCAGGTTCACTATCGGGTGGCTCTCCCACGATCTCTGGTTGACCTCGATCACTCGCGCATTCGTGATGAGTAACCGGGTGAACGGATCGAGCTCGGTCAGGTTCGCGCCCAGGATCAGGGGCGAACGGGCAATCGACCAAAGAGTGAACTGGGTCCGTTCCTCGTCGTGACTCAGCCGCGACTCGCGAGGGTCGCCCATTCCCGGGTGCGGACGAAGCGATCCTAGCGGCAGCATGTCGGCGTCCGGCCACCCGCCAGGCCTTACATAGCGATTCCACCGCGCGAGATTGTCGAAGGCCGTCTCGACACCGCTGGGATAGCCGTCAGGAGTGTGGTTGCCGAATTCCCAGCCATCCCAGATGTCATTCGATATCCGCCACATTTGCGAATATTGGGCGATCTCGGCCGCGTGCTCCAACTGCGTCGGCCCGGGCGAGAGGCTGAGGACAATCGGCCGGCCAGTCTTTTTGATTGCGCGCGCAATCTGCCGAATTTCGGAAATCTTGTAGGGGTGATCGGCGATGCAATCGACCTTGAGGAAATCGACTCCCCATTTGGCGTAAAGCTGCATCATCGAATCATAATAAGCCTGGCCCGCGGCATTATCGCGAACGCCCCAGTTTCCGTCGTCCCAGCCGCAGGCATCCGAGGTGTCGGCCGCGTCCGTGGCATGGAAGCTGCTGCCCGCGATCGGCGTATTTCTTTCGACGGCTCCCCGCGGGATTCCGCGCACGATGTGGAAACCGAATTTCAGGCCAAGGCTGTGAACCCAATCCGCCAGCGGCTTGAATCCTGCACCATTCGCCGCCGACGGGAAGCGGTCCAGCGCCGGAACGAGCAGCCCGTTCGGGTCGATCTGGAATTGCTTGGCGGTCCGGTCGTTCCCGTTCGGATCGGCCATGTACCATCCTTCATCGACGACCGAGTAGGTCCAGCCATATTGCTTGATCGAGGCGAGTACGCGCGTGTTTGCCCGGTAATTCGCTTCGTCGATCGTCAGGCCGTAGGAGTCCCAACTATTCCAGCCCATTGGGGGAGTCGGAGCGAGCACGTGCGGGGTGGCGGCCGCGACGACCGAGACCCAGACAAGCCCAAACAGCACCGCCAGCACAAACTTCGTCCGGTTCACAACAGAATCCCCTCCAACGCACTCGATGCCATTGCATAGCCAAATCGAATTTGTCACACAATTTACTCATACAATAGCGATGCACTAATGAGTCTTTCGTTGCTCAGAGGCTCGCACTCGGGAGGGCGTCAGATGAGAAGGCGGGAATTTTGCAAGCTGATGGGAAGCGCAGGCGCGGCCGCCGCCCTGCCTTTCAATTTCCAAAAGGCATTCGCTCAGGAAATCGCGGAACCCGCCGGATTCAACAAGCTGACCCAAACCTATGCGCAATTGTGCGCGACGCCCGAGCTGGAGCGGGTGTTCTATGCGCTGCGCGGTCGCGCGGTGGTTCCTGAGAAACTCGACGAGGCGACTTGGAAAGAGCCGGGCTGGGGGTTGCCGGATAAACCGCCGATGCCGACCGGATGGTGGAACGGCGTTCCGCTGCAGGCGCCAGTTCCCGGTCTGGCAGGACAAGGTCCGTTCCAGCCCACTTGGGACTCGCTCGGCCAATATGAATGCCCCGAATGGTACCAGGATGCGAAATTTGGAATCTGGAATCACTGGAGCCCGCAGTGCGTGCCGGAGGATGGCGATTGGCTGGCGCGCAACATCTACGTAGATGACCAGCCCCAGCACCGGGATTTTGTCCAGCATTACGGACCCCCGTCGAAGTTTGGCTACAAGGACCTGTGCGCCCAGTGGACGTTGCTCAACTGGCAACCCGAAGAGCTCATGGACCTGTACAGCAGCGCGGGAGCCAAAATCTTCATTTCGCTCGCAAACCACCACGATGGCTTCGACGCGTGGAACTCCAGGCATCAGCCGTGGAACGCCGCGAACGTGGGGCCCCATCGCGACGTGATCGGCACCTGGGCGAAGGCAGCGCGTGATCGCGGGCTGAAGTTCGGCGTGACGGTGCATCAGGCACGCAATTGGTGGTGGTTTCAGCCGGCGCATGGTGCCGACCGCACAGGACCTTACGCCGGCGTGCCGTATGACGGCCGCCTCACACTCGCCGACGGAAAGAATCAATGGTGGGAAGGTCTCGATCCGCAGATGCTTTACGGGCCGAAGCACCCGGCGGACGCTCTGCCCGATCCCTCCTACGTGAAGAATTTTTACGACCGCACGCGCGACCTCATCGACCAGCACGATCCTGACCTGCTCTATTTCGATGACTCGCTGCTTCCGCTCGGCTGGGCGGGAATGTCCATCGGCGCTTACTTCTACAACCACCGCTTAGCTGGCCACGGAGCCGTGGATGCCGTTCTCAACGTCAAGGATGTCCCGCTTAACCTTCGAAAGGCGGTCGTCGCTGATATCGAGCGCGGCCTTAGCAGCGAAATCCTGCCTAATGCATGGCAATCGGAAACCTGCATCGGCCAGTGGCACTATCGTGAAAGCCTGTTCGAAGAACCGGGCGAATATGGGGGTTATCTCCACCCCGCCGACGCGATCCACTGGTTGGCGGACACGGTCAGCAAAAACGGCACCTTCATCCTCAACATTCCGGGAAGGCCGGACGGCACAATCGATTCAAAGGAGCGCCGCATAATCGAAGAGATTGGCGCCTGGATGAAGATCAACGGCGAGGCGATCTATGCTACGCGTCCGTGGAAGATCTACGGCGAAGGGCCGACCTCCATCAAGCAAGGCTCTTTCCAGGGCGACAGCATCAAGAGCATGACGTCCAAGGACATTCGCTACACGCGCAACAAAGCCGGCACGATCGTCTATGCGATCGCGCTTGGGTGGCCCGAAGAGGAGATGCGCTTGACCTCATTCGGGACAGGTGCCGCAACAAAACCGGGGCGCGTCGCGCATGTCGAACTGCTTGGAACGGGCGCACATCCGGTTTTCAGGCAGGATGCCTCAGCACTTCACGTCCGCCTGCCGCGTGGCCGCCCGAAAACCGACTATGCGGCGGCGCTGAAAATACATTTGGCCTGATTGAGACGAAGCTTGGGAGGGAATTGCGTAATGAAAAAATGGGTTGCGCTGTGGCTGTTGGCCACGGGTTCGGTCACAGCTGCAGCGGCTCCGGCTGCGCACAAGGGTGGAACGCCGGCATATCTCAACACCGCGCTCTCGCCGGAGGCCCGGGCCGCGGATCTCGTTCACCGGATGACTCCGGAGGAGAAGGCATCGCAGCTCGTCAATCACGCTCGCGCGATTCCACGCCTCAGCGTCCCGGCCTACGATTGGTGGAGCGAAGCGCTTCACGGCGTCGCCGTCAAAGGCACTACCGAGTTTCCGGAGCCGGTAGGCCTCGCCGCGACGTTCGATCCCGAGGGCATTCACCAGATGGCGCAGGACATCGGAGTCGAAGGCCGGATCAAGCATGACGAAGCGATGAAGAAGGGCCATTCGACGACGTTCGAAGGCCTCGATTTCTGGGCTCCCAACATCAACATCTTCCGCGATCCGCGCTGGGGCCGGGGACAGGAAACTTACGGCGAGGACCCGTTCCTCACCGGCCGGATGGCCGTCGCTTACGTCACCGGAATGCAGGGTAACGATCCGCATTATTATCGCGCGATCGCCACGCCGAAGCACTACGCAATCCATAGCGGACCTGAACCGACGCGGCACTTCGCCGATGTCGATGTCAGCAAGCATGACATTGAGGACACCTACCTGCCGGCGTTCCGCGCCGCCGTGACGGAGGGGAAGGCCGGGTCCGTGATGTGCGCTTATAATGCGATCAACGGCGAGCCCGCTTGCGCCAATGAGTTCCTGCTTCAGCACACGCTCCGCGGCGCCTGGAAGTTTGGCGGCTATGTGGTCTCTGACTGCAGCGCCGTCCGCGACATCTACGAGAACCATCGCTACCGGCCGACCCAGCCCGAAGCCTCCACCATTTCGCTCCAGCGCGGAATGGACAATGAATGCATCACCTTCGGCGAGGTTCAGGGGCACGACGATTATCAGCCCTACGTCGATGCAATGAAGGAAGGCATTCTGCCGCAAAGCTCGGTCGACACCGCTCTGACCCGGCTGTTCACCGCCCGGATGAAGCTCGGGATGTTCGATCCGCCGTCGATGGTTCCCTACGAGCATATAGACCCAGCTGAGCTCGACAGCGCCGCGCATCGCCAGCTCGCGCTTCAGCTCGCACAGGAATCGATGGTGCTCCTGAAGAATGACGGCACGCTCCCGCTCACCCGTGCCAGGCGCATCGCCGTTGTTGGACCGCTCGCTGACCAAACCGACGTGCTGCTCGGCAATTACAACGGGCAGCCCACCCACACCGTCAGCGTAATGGAGGGGATGAAAGCTGCATTTCCCGATGCGCAAATCACCTTTGTCCCGGGAACGGAATTCCTGTCCAAGACGGGGAATCCAGTCCCCGTTACGATGTTGACCACCGCTAACGGGCAGCCGGGGGTGCAGGCGGAATACCGGATCGGAAACGGCCCGGATCCAAAAGCACCGGCGGCTGAGACCCGGATCGAGCCGGGCGTGAACGTCACCGCCGCCTCCTTGCCGCCGGCGCTAAGAGACAAGCAGCTCAGCGTCCGCTGGACAGGAATGCTGACCGCTCCTGAAACAGGCGATTATCGGGTCGGCATCGACACGACCGGCTTCGGCGGAGTCATGATCAACGGAGTACCCGTCGCCCACACCTATGGCGGGGTCAATTTGGGCCGGGTCCATCTGGAAAAGGGCGAGCCGACGAAGATCGAGGTCAGCTACGACTACAAGCCCGGTAGCGAGCCGCACGCACAGCTCATCTGGCGCAAGATCGACGAAAAGCCCGATCCGGCGGCTCTCGAGGCAGCACGCAACGCCGATGTTGTGGTCGCGGTCGTCGGTATCACCAGTCAGCTCGAAGGCGAGGAAATGCCGGTGAGCGAACCCGGTTTCCAGGGCGGCGATCGCACCAGCCTGGACATCCCCGCGCCCGAGGAGGCGCTGGTTCGAAGCGTCGCGTCGGCCGGGAAGCCGCTCGTCGTGGTGCTGATGAACGGAAGCGCGCTGGCTGCGCGATGGGAGAAGGAGCACGCGAACGCCATCCTCGAATCCTGGTATTCGGGCGAAGAGGGCGGCGCCGCCATCGCCAACACACTCAAGGGTCTGAATAACCCGGGCGGGCGGCTGCCGGTCACCTTCTACACTGACGTGCACCAGCTGCCGAACTTCGAAGACTATGCAATGAAGGGACGCACGTATCGCTACTTCACGGGGACGCCGCTTTGGCCGTTCGGTTATGGGTTGAGCTACACTAGCTTCGGGTACGGAAATCTCGATCTTCCGAAGGGCCCGGTTCACGCAGGCGAGCCGCTCCACGCGTCGGTCAACGTGACCAACACGGGCCGCGTCGCCGGCGATGAAGTGGTCCAGCTCTACCTCAGCTTCCCCAACGTCGGCGGTGCGCCGATCCGCGCGTTGCGCGGTTTCCGGCGCGTCCACCTGGCTCCCGGCCAGACGCAGACCGTCGCATTCGATCTCAAGCCGAGGGACCTCAGCATGGTCGATGACCGGGGAAATCGGATCATCCCGGCCGGCAAATACAGCGTTTCTATCGGTGGAGGACAGCCGGGATCGGGCCTTCCGACCGTCGCGGGTGATTTTGCGGTGACCGGCCAGGCGAAGCTTCCGGAGTGAGTAACCGGGCATCGCTGGATCGCCGGGGGTTTCTCTCGGCGTCGGCCGGAGCGGCGGCGGCAGCAACAGCGCTGCCGTCGGGGCTCGCGGCGCAGCCAGTGGACATTCCCGCCGACACTCCTGAGATGATCGAGCAGATTCCGTCCGGCTTCCTTATGCGGAGGGGCCCCGAGACGGTCCGGGTCACAGTCTGCGGGCCGGACGTTGTGCACGTCGTTGCCGGTCCGGGAAATCCGGCCGGCGCATCGCCACAGACGCCGTGGTTCGTCGCGCCCGAGACGAGCTGGGCAGCGGATTTTGCGCAGACAGCGGAGAAGGCGACGCTGCGCACTTCCAAGCTGACCGTCGAGGCCGAGCTGAAGCGCGGGCTGCTGCGCTTCTTAGGTCCGGATGGTAAGCCGCTTCTGCAGGAATCGGACCGAGTTCAGCGGCGCTACTGGCCGCACCAGGCGAACGGCGAGTCGCTGTATCGCGTGGATCAGCGTTTCTTTCCGGATCCGCTGGAAGGCATTTACGGCCTTGGTCAGCACCAGGAGGGTGTCCTCGATCAGCGCGGCACCGTCATTGAGCTTGCCCAAGCAAACACCAATGTCGCGATCCCGTTCTTCGTCTCGACGATGGGCTACGGCCTACTGTGGAATACGGCGTCCAAGTCGTGGTTCGACAACCGCTTTCCGAGCGAGCTGAAGCTCACCTCCGAAGCGGTCGATGCGATCGACTATTACGTCTCCTACGGGCCATCGATGGATCGGCTGATCCAGATCTACCGTAAAATGACGGGCGACGCGCCGCTGTTCGGCCGCTGGGCCTACGGCTTCATCCAGTCGAAGGACCGCTACCGATCGGCCAAGCAGTTGCTCGATATCGCTGCGGAATATCGCGACCAGCACGTGCCGCTCGACATGATCGTGCAGGATTGGTTCTGGTGGAAGCGACAGGGCGATCCGCAATATTCGGCGGAATATCTCGCGCCGTGGCCGCACGTGCCTTCCGCTCTGGCCAAACTGCACTCGGAAAATGTGCACGCGATGATCTCGGTCTGGGCCAAGCTCGATCCGCAATCTGACAATTACGCCGCGATGAAGCAGCTCGGCCTGCTGGTACCCGAAACCGACATTTACGACGCGACCAATCCCGCCGCCCGCGACTTCTACTGGAAGCATTTGATGGGCGTGAAGTTCGCGGAAGGCTGGGATGGGTTCTGGCTCGACAGCAGCGAACCCGAAATCTGGAATGGGCAGAGCGACGCGTCGCTCGAGGCAAAGCGGCTGCATATCGGCAACGGGGCGCGCTACACGAACATTTTCCCGCTGATGCACTCGGGAGGCGTCCACGACCACTGGCGTGAGACTACTGACCGCAAGCGCGTCTTCATCCTCACCCGCTCGGGCTTCCTCGGTCAGCAGCGGAACGCCGCGATCGTCTGGTCAGGCGACGTGATCGGAAGCTGGATGACGTTCCGGCGACAGATCACCGCGGGGCTGAATTACCAGATGTCTGGTCTCCCATACTGGACGACAGACATCGCCGGCTACGGCTGGCCCTACGAGCGCGATACCCGCGATCCAGCTTACCAGGAACTCTACACACGCTGGTTCCAGTATGGCGTGTTCTGTCCGATCCTCCGGACTCATGGACACCGTTCGAACGATACCAACGAGCTGTTCAGCTACGGCGCGGCGACCCCGATCCTCATCGCCTACGAGAAGCTGCGATACCGGCTGCTGCCCTACGTCTATTCGCTCGCGTGGAAGGTAACGAGCGACGGCTACACAATGCAGCGCGCGCTGCCGATGGATTGGCCGGCGGATCAAAGGGTGCGGGATATCGGCGATCAGTTCACGTTCGGACCGGCCTTTCTCGTGGCTCCGGTTACCGAACCGGGAGCAACGGAACGCAGCGTCTACCTGCCGCCAGCGACCGGATGGTACGACTTCTGGACGGGGGAGAAGTTCGAGGGTGGAAAGACTATCGTCGTGCAGACCCCACTCGATCGCCTTCCACTCTACGTCCGTGGTGGTTCAATCGTGCCGCTTGGGCCGGTGGTCGAGAACGCCGATGGGCAGGTGAGTGAGCTCGAGGTACGGGTCTATCCCGGAGCCGACGCTGACTTCGACTATTACTCCGACGCCGGGGACTCGTATGACTACGAGAAGGGTCAGCATCGGGTCATTCCGATGCACTGGGACGACAATGCGCGAAGCTTGACGCTAGGCAAGGCGCAGGGTGCCTATCCGGGAATGCCAAAGAACACACACGTTCGGCTGGTGGTGGCTGGAGCGGGCAAAAGCGCGGGGGCAGAAACAGCGAGTTCGAGCGATGGTGAGGGCATTTACAAGGGGCAGCCGCTCACCCTTCGTGCGACCTAGTCCTTGCAGCTCCTGCACATGTGAAATAGGAGCGTGGCTGTGAAAAGCGCAATTACTCAGACAAAATCAGCATGAAGGCGGTTGTGTGCGAAGAGCCGTTCGATCTGCGGCTGGTGGATCGAGCAGCCCCCGAACCGGCGCAAGGCGAAGTGCTGGTTCGGATCCAACGGGTTGGCCTGTGCGGCACCGATTATCACATCTTTGCAGGCCGGCATCCGTTCCTTGTTTATCCGCGGGTGATCGGTCACGAACTTTCCGGCGTAGTTGCTGCGGCCGGTGCCGGCTCGCGCTTCAGCGAAGGCCAGCTCGTCGCGATCAACCCATATTTGTCGTGCGGCACCTGCATCGTCTGCCGCAAGGGCAAGCCAAATGCGTGTGTGAATATCCGGGTGCTCGGAGTCCACACTGACGGGGGCATGTGCGAGCTCCTCAGCGTTCCCGAAAGCGCCCTGCTCGATGCGACCGGCCTCACGCCCGATCAGGCGGCGATGCTCGAATTTCTCTCGGTCGGCGCGCACGCCGTGGCCAGGTCGAAACTGCAATCCGGCGAGCGTGCGCTCGTCGCTGGAACCGGTCCGATCGGCGTCGGTACCGCACTATTTGCGAAGCTGCAGGGCGCGAACGTCACGCTCGTCGACCGTCGCGAAGCGCGGCTCACCTATGCGCGAGATCGCCTCGGATTCGATCGTGTTGTCACCGCCGGAGACGATGTTCATCATGTGCTCGCGAGCCTTACAGAAGGCGAAATGTTCGACACGGTCTTTGACGCAACCGGCTCTCTCGAATCTATGGGGCAAAGTCTCGAGTACGTAGCGGCTGGAGGGACTCTAGTGTTCGTCGGCGTGGCCCCCGGAGAGATCGTCTTTTCCGATCCCGAGTTCCACAAGCGCGAGACCACGCTGATCGCCAGCCGCAATGCGCTTGGAGAGGATTTCGAGCGGGTGATGGCAGCGATGAGGGGGGGGCTGGTGCCGACCGATGCGCTTCATTCCCACAGCTTCCCTGCGGAGGAGACGCCAACGCGCTTGCCGGAGCTCATTGCCGACGCGGATCACGTGCTGAAGGCGATCGCGCACTTCTGAGCTCAGGAATGCTGGTGAGCCCTGCTGGATTCGAACCCCAAGGATCGGCTTGACCGATCCGTTCGACAGAGACCCAGCTGGTTCGAATCTCGCGTCAGGGGAATGCTGGTGAGCCCTGCTGGATTCGAACCAGCGACCTACTGATTAAAAGTCAGTTGCTCTACCGACTGAGCTAAGGGCCCGACCAGCCAGCGAGCCGTTATACGCGCGGGCGCTTGCGGGCAAGGCGATGCGCGAGATGGCGGACATTGAAGCTGCCGCGCACTCGCCAGTACGGCGAGACGGCCGCCAGCGGCTGGAGAACGAAGCCGCGCTTTTCCAGCTGCGGGTGGGGAACGGTTAGCCGGTGTGAGCGGTATGCGCCGCCGCTCCACAGGGCAATGTCGAGATCGAGCACTCGCGGGCCCCAGCGGCGGCCGGGACGGCGGCCGAACTCGCGCTCGACCTGCTTCACGCGCTTCAGCATCTCGGGCGGCTCAAGCGTGCTTTCGAGGAGCGCCACCGCGTTGGCAAAATCGCGGCCCGCTGGGCCGTGGGCCGGGTTCAGAAGGATCGGCGAAGAATCGAAAAGGCCGAAATCCTGGTCAAGCCGCGCGATCGCCGCCTCCACCACCTGCGGCGGCCGTCCAAAGCGGCCGTGCGGACGGTTCGAGCCGAGGGCGATGGCGTAGAGGTAGGGCACGGGCGCGCGTTACCGATTTCGTCACCCCCGCGAAAGCAGGGGCCAGCTGGATTCCCGCTTGCGCGGGAATGACGATACAGCGGGCAAATGCTCCGGCCCGCCGACCTCTCCCCGATCCCACAGGCGGAGGCGCCGCGCGACTGCCCATTGTGTCCAAGGCTGGTGCGCTATCGGGAGCAGCTTCGGGCCGAGCATCCCAACTGGTGGAACGCGCCGGTGCCGGTGTTCGGCGAAGCCGATGCGTGGCTCGCGATCGTCGGGCTGGCTCCCGGCCGCAAGGGAGCGAACCGGACCGGACGGCCGTTCACTGGCGATGCGTCGGGCGAGATTTTCTATTCGACTTTGCTGAAGTTTGGGCTTGCGAAGGGCGAGTACCGAGGCGAGCCGGATGACGGGCTGAAGCTCAAGGGTGCGGTCGTCTTGAACACTGTCAAATGCCTTCCACCGGGCAATAAGCCCACGCCGGAAGAGGTGCGCAACTGCAGCGCCTACCTCGACGCCGCTTTGGCCAATCTGCCGGAAGTCAGGGTGCTGATCGCGCTAGGGCAGATTGCTCATGCGGCCGCGGCTCGGGCGCTTAGGCTAAAAGCGACCTTCGCGCACGGCGCCGAAGCGGTTGCACCGGATGGTCGTGTGCTTCTGACCAGCTATCACTGCTCACTGCAGAACACCAATACCGGCAAACTTACGCGCCACATGTTCGAGAGCGTGTTCGAGCTGGCGGTCCAGCTTAGAAGAAGCGCTCCGGAAAGGACTATCGAATGACCAGACTCATAATCTCGATGGCAGCGGTCAGCGTCTTCTGTCTAGCAGTCGGAATTCGAGCAGCAATTCAAAAGGAGTATGTCTGGGCCGTGCTGGCGTTTGCATGTGTCGGTCTAGTTGTGCTGACGCCGATTCCCACGCACGCGGTTAAGCTCAACCTCGGTACTGCCACAGACCCGCAGGAACACACATCCTCGTCAAAGCGTCCATGATTCCGGCTACTTCACCCACTGCGCCAGCCAGTCGGCGATTCCCTGCGGAGTCATGCTGCGGGCGTCGGCCAGGGCAATGACGCTCTTTCCGTTGACCAATCGATCCGTCCTCGGGTCGACGACGAACACTGCCGGCACCCCAGCGACTTTCTTGAAACCGTAACGGGCCGTGATGTCCGTGTTCTTGTCGAAGCGGCCTGAATCCACCTTCACCACGACATAATGGCTGGCAATGAACGGCCGCATTTCCGGCCGCTCCATCACTCCGGCGAGCACTCGGCAATCGAGGCACCAGTTGCCGCCGTAATCGATCAGCAACAGCTTGTGCTCGGCTCTGGCCTTGGCCCGCGCGGCGGCAACCGCCGCATCGGCGTTCGCGTGCTCGTCATAAGGCATAGGAAGCGGTGCGAGCGCGTCGATCGTCTGCGCGTGAAGCTTGGGAGCGGCCGCCGCTGGCGCGCGTCCGGAGCAGCCGGCGGCAAGCACCGCCAGAGCGAAAACGGCTGCGATCTTCATCCGTGAATCTCCTGCGTTCCCAACCTCATCGGTCTTCAAGCAATCGTCCGTAAAGCTCCGGCCTGCGATCCCTGAAGAACCCGAACGCGGCACGGTGCTTCCTGGCTGCGGTGAGGTCCAGCGTCGCGACCAGCACGCCCGTTTCGTCTGCGCCGAGTTCGGTCAGGATGTCGCCGCGCTCGTCGCAGATGAAGCTGTGACCGTAGAAGCGCTGCCCGTGCTCGGTGCCGATGCGGTTGGCGGCGACGACCGGCACGACGTTCGAAACAGCGTGCCCGATCATCGCCCGCCGCCACAGGCGCGACGTGTCGAGGCCGGGATCGTGCGGCTCGGTGCCGATCGCGGTTGGATAAAAGAGAATGTCGGCGCCCATCAACATCATCGCCCGCGCGGTCTCCGGGTACCATTGGTCCCAACATACGCCGATGCCGAGTGTGGATTTGTGCGGACCAGGCCAAACCTTAAAGCCCGTGTTGCCGGGGCGGAAGTAGAACTTCTCCTCGTACCCCGGCCCGTCGGGGATGTGGCTCTTGCGATAGACTCCCGCGACTTTGCCATCGGGGCCGATCATCGCCAGGCTGTTGTAATGATGGGGCCCGTCGGCCTCAAAGAAGCTGGTCGGGATCCAGATCTTCAGCTCCTTCGCCAGTTCCTGCATCGCTAGCACCGATGGGTGCTCCGCCGTCGGCCTCGCATTGGCGAACAGGCTTTCGTCTTCCACGCGGCAGAAATACGGGCCTTCGAACAGTTCGGGCGGAAGGACGACTTCGGCGCCTTTGCTCGCCGCTTCGCGCACCAGATCGGTCACGGCCGCCATGTTCTCGGCCTTTTCGCCGCCAAGTGAGAGCTGCAGCGCTGCGACGGTGATTTTGCTCATGCCGGGACCTGCTGCGAAATGCAGTGGAAGCTGCCACCGCCGGTGAGGATGTGGTCCGCACGAAGCCCGATTGCAACGCGACCGGGGAATAGCGCCTGGATGGCTTCCACCGCCGCGGCGTCGTTCGGCGCGCCATATTGCGGCACCACGACCGCTGCATTGCCGATGTAGAAATTCATATAGCTCGCCGGAACGATGTCGCCGTCCTCATTCGTGAGCAGGCCGGGCGAGGGAAGGGTGATGATTTCGAGCCCGGCGTCGCCAAGACGTTGGGCGGCGTCACGGTAGATCACCTCGTTCGGATCGTCCTCGGCTGGCGTTGGGATTGCGATTTGGCCCGGAGCGACGAAACGGGCGAGGTTGTCCACATGCCCGTCTGTATGATCGTTCAGCAGTCCCTCGCCTAGCCAGATGACCCGGTCGAAGCCGAGGTCGCGCTTTAGCAGCGCTTCCACATCGTTCTTGCTGAGGCCGGGATTGCGGTTTGGGTTGAGAAGGCATTGCTCCGTCGTGACCGCAGTCCCGGCGCCGTCGTGGTCGATCGCGCCGCCTTCCAGGATCCAGTCAGCTCGCGAGTAAGGGAGTGCGGCGTGACCGGCGAGGCGCTGCCCGATCGTGCCGTCGCCCTCCAGCTCATACTTTCCACCCCAGCCGTTGAAGCGGAATCCCTGCGCCCGCCGCTGATCACCCGAGCCGACGACGATCGGCCCCGTATCGCGAAGCCAGATGTCGCCGAACGGCTCGATGATGACCTTGGCAAATTGGCAAAGCGCGCGCGCGGCGGCGGCGGCGCCCTCGTGGCTGGCCACCAGCCAGACCACCTCACCCTTGCCACCGGCGTGAACCGCTTCTGCGAATGCCGCAACCTCACGCTCGGCGGGCTTCAGATCCGCGAGCCAGAGCTCCGGATCGGACGGGAAGCCGATCCAAACCGCCCGGTGCGGCGCCCATTCGGGAGGGGGAGGAGTAGGCATTCCTCGCGCCTAGCAATGGGCTCTCTGCACGCCAAGCCAAGCCCTTGAATGATTCCCGGCTTCGTGCTCCCATCGGCGGGCTCGGGGAAGGGGGCTTTCCAGGTGTTGCGTCATTCGGTTTATGCAGCTTTGCTGCTGTTGCAGGCTCCGGCCTGCCTTGCGGCCACGCTCGACGAGGATGCGAAGGCATTCGGCAGTCGCGAGACAGTCCAATCGATGGACATCTCGCCGAGCGGCAAGCTGCTGCTCGCGGTTGTCTCCGGTGCTGGCCGGACCTCGGTCCTGAAGATCATGGACGCGACGACCAAAGAAGCACACCCGATCATCATGTCCAGCGGCGACCCCGAGTCGATCGACTGGTGCAGGTTCGCGTCCGACACGCAGCTGGTTTGCAATTACGGCGGCTATACGAAAGTTGAGGACGACATCGCAGGATTTTCCCGGCTCGTAACGCTGGGAATCGATGGCAAGAACGTAAAGCAGCTTGGCCAGCCCGAGCGCGCGACCGACCTCGGCATTCACCAGTTCGACGGAGACATTCTCGACTGGCTTCCTGACGATCCCGGCTCGGTCCTGATGCAGCGCAATTATGTGCAGCAGGCGAACACGACAGGCATCGGCGATGCAGTCGAAGGAAAGGAGGGGCTGGGGGTCGACAAGATCCAGCTTTCCAACATGAAGGTCACCCCGGTCGAGGGAGCTCAGAAGGATGCCGACTCGTATCTGACCGATGGCCGCGGCAATGTTCGAATGGAAATTATCGCGAGGGCGATCGGCGACACTCTGACAGGCGACTACAAGGTCAGGTATCGCCGCGCGGGATCGAATAAATGGGAGGATTTCTCCGGCGGCGGCACGCCGCTTGCCGTCGAAGCGAGCAGCGATTCGGCCTTTGTGCTTGCTAACAATGGCGGCCGCGATGCGCTGTATCGCGTGAAGTTGGACGGCAGTGGAGCGCGGACGCTGGTCGCCGCCAACGACAAGGTTGATATCGACGACGTGGTTAGGCTCGGTCACGGACAACGGGTGATCGGCTACACCTACGTCGATGACCGCCGCCGCACGGTCTACTTCGACAATGAGGTCAAAGGCCTCGCTACGGCTCTCGCCAACGCCATTCCGCAGTTTCCTGAACTCACATTCGTAAATGCAAGTGCAGATGGGTCGAAGCTGCTGATGTTCGCCTACGGCGACAGCGATCCCGGAAGTTTTTACCTCTTCGACAAGACGACCAAGCATCTGGACGAGCTCGCCCCGGTGCGCGTCCCGCTGATCAGCAGGCAACTCGCCTCTGTCCAGCCGATTGCCTACCCCGCTGCGGATGGGGTCGCCATTCCGGCATATCTGACCCTTCCATCAGGAAGCACGGGCAAGGACCTGCCGGCAGTCGTGCTTCCGCACGGGGGTCCGGAAGCGCGGGACGAAGGCACGTTTGACTGGCTTGCGCAATTTCTCGTGGCGCGAGGCTACGCAGTCATCCAGCCAAACTTCCGCGGGTCCGGGGGTTATGGCGACGCATGGCTGGCGAAGAACGGGTTCCAGGGCTGGCGAACCTCGATCGGGGACATCACCGCCGCCGCGAAGTATCTGATAGCAAAAGGAATTGCCGACCCGAAGCGGCTCGCGATCGTCGGCTGGTCCTACGGCGGTTACGCCGCGCTTTTGTCAGTGGCCGAGCAGCCCACCCTCTACAAGGGGGTGGTCGCGATCGCGCCCGTCACTGATCTCAATCTGCTGAAGAAGGAATCGAACGATTTCACCAACAGCGCGATAGTGAAGAGCTTCGTCGGCTCCGGACCCGATACCATCCAGGGTTCACCGTTGCGGCGTGCGGCCGAGATCAAGGCGCCGGTCCTGCTATTCCACGGCGATCTCGATGGGAACGTGAATATCGCCCATAGCGACAAAATGGTGGCGGCGTTGAAAAGTGCGGGCGATCAGGCGGAGCTGGTCCGGTTTCCGGGCCTGGACCACCAACTCGACGACAGCGACGCGCGGACCCAGATGCTGACCAGGATCGGAACATTCCTGGACGGCGCGATCGGACACTAAAGGAGGAGCAGCTCCCGAGCGGCGATTAACTCCTACTTATGCTTGCATCGCCCTTCACCGGCTGCAAATGATGATGCCGATGGAGGGGTCTAGATGAAGAGCATTCTACTTACCGCGGCTGCCGCACTCGCTTTCCTGAGCGCGGGCGTCGGCGAGGCTGCGATTACGGCGAGCGGCACGATTGACACGCGCGCTGCCGGCGTTCGCATCGCGCCCGAAATTTACGGCCAATTCTCTGAGGAGCTCGGCCACGGGATCGACGGCGGCATCTGGGTCGGCCCCAACTCACCGATCCCGAACGTCGACGGCTACCGCAAAGACGTGTTGGAAGCGCTTCAGCAACTCCACGTGCCCGTCATACGCTGGCCGGGCGGCTGCTATGCGGACACCTACCACTGGCGCAATGGGATCGGCCCCCGCGACAAGCGGCCGGTCACGATCAACTACAGCTGGGGCGGAGTCGAGCAGCAGAACCAGTTCGGGACTGCCGAATTCTTCAATTTCGCTGAGCTGATCGGAGCCAAGACCTATCTCAGCGTCAACATCGGCAGCGGGACCCCTGCCGAAGCTCGCGACTGGATCGAATATATCAGCTCACCCAGCCATTCGACGCTGGCGGACGAGCGGCGAGCGAACGGCCGCGACAAGCCGTGGAAAGTCGATTACGTCGGCCTTGGCAACGAAATGTGGGGCTGCGGCGGCAACCAGACCGCCGAGGAAGCCGCGGCCCTCGAGCGCCGCTTCGCGACATTCCTGCACATGGGGCCGAAGCTGATCGCCGCCGGCGCCAGCGACACCCAGTATCATTGGACCGAGGTGTTGATGCAGCCGGACGGACATCCGCCATACGATGGCGTTTCCGTCCATTATTACACGCGTCCTCATGTTGCGGACTGGAACCACAAGGGCGCGGCCGTCGGATTCCCGGAAAGCGAATGGGCGTCGACGCTCAAGAATACCCGCGCGATCGAGGACATGATCGAGCAGCACTCGGCGATCATGGACAAGACGGATCCGCAGAAGAAGATGTTCCTGGCGGTGGACGAGTGGGGCACCTGGTATGATCCTGCTCCTGGATCGAACCCCGCCTTCCTGGTGCAGGAGAATACCCTTCGCGACGCGATCGTGGCGGCGACCAATTTCCACATCTTCCAGCGGCATGCAGATCGCGTGCGGTTTGCTGCGATTGCCCAGACCGTCAACGTGCTCCAGGCAATGATCGAGACCGACGGGCCGAAAATGACTTTGACGCCGACGTATTACGCTTTCCTGATGTACCGGCCGTTCCAGGGGGCAACGGCGCTTCCGGTGAATGTCAGCACTCCCGATTACACCTTGGGAACCGACAAGGTGCCGGCGGTGGATGTGACCGCTGCGCGCGGTACAGACGGGGCAATCTACGTTGGCCTCATCAACTCCGATCCGCATCAGAATGCGGATGTTGCGCTGGCGCTTGACGGAGCGAAGGCCGGGGCTGTTTCGGGGCAGCTTCTCACCGGCGCAGCAATGGATTCGCGCAACGACTTCGGGAAGCCGGAGGGCGTTCGGCCGGTGCCGTTCAACGGTGCGCGCTGGAGCGGCGGCAAGTTGCAAGTACACATGCCGAGCAAATCGGTCGTGGTTCTGAAGCTGCAGTAAAAGAAAAGGGCGGCCAAACGGCCGCCCTTCCAACTTCCGCCTCGCCGAAAAAATTATCGCGAGTAGAATTCGATCACGAGGTTCGGCTCCATCCGCACCGGATAGGGAACCTCATCGAGCGTTGGAACGCGGGTGAAGGTCACCTTCGAGGTGCCGTCCGGAACCACGTAATCGGGAACGTCGCGCTCGGCGAGGCTCTGCGCCTCGATCACCAGCGCCATTTCCTGCGCCTTCGAGCCAAGCTCGATCACATCGCCGACGTTCACCCGCCGGGAGGCGATGTTGCACTTCACGCCATTGACGCGGATGTGCCCATGGCTGACCAGCTGGCGAGCCGCCCAGATCGTCGGAGCGAACTTGGCGCGATAGACCAGCATGTCCAGCCGGCGCTCGAGCAGGCCGATCAGGTTCTGCGAAGCGTCGCCCTTCATCGCGCTGGCCTCGGTGTAGGTGCGCTTGAACTGCTTTTCGGTGACGTCGCCGTAATAGCCCTTGAGCTTCTGCTTGGCGCGAAGCTGAATGCCGTAATCGGATACCTTGCCCTTGCGGCGCTGACCGTGCTGGCCGGGGCCATATTCGCGCCGGTTGACCGGGCTCTTGGGACGTCCGAAGACATTCTCGCCCATGCGGCGGTCGAGCTTGTATTTGGCGCTGGTGCGCTTCGTCACATCAATTCTCCAATTGCGTTTTCAACTTCCCGGAGTCGCGCTGCTTTTCCTGAGAGGAGGGCAGGGCCACCGCTTCACCGGGAATGCGGGGCCAATTGCGAAGGCGCGCACCTAGGGAAGTGGGCGCGGAAGGTCAAGTTTGCGTCGCTGGCGCGGACCGGCGATAGGGCCGCGCATGACAGAGATACTCGAACCTCAAGACTGCACGACTATGACCGAAGTCCGCGCCGGGGTGGACGATACGGATCGCAAGATCATCGCGCTGCTGGCTCGCCGCTTTGGCTACATGGATGCCGCGGCGCGAATTAAGCCGGAGCGATCGGCGGTGCGCGACGAGCAGCGGAAAGCCGAAGTGCTGGACAAGATCAGAGGCAGAGCAGGCGAGCACGGCCTCGACCCCGAGCTTCTGGCGCGGCTGTATGACCAGCTGATCGAGGCCTGCATTGTTTACGAATTCGAGGAGTTCGACCGGCTGCGTGCCTAGCGCTTGCGCGGCGGACTCACGAGCGCGCGGATCACCCCCCGTACCGCCTTCACCTCACGCGACGACCAGCCGGTTTTGGTGAAGATCGTTCGAAGCGTGTTCTTGGTCGCCTGGGTACGCGACGGCGGATGAAAATAGCCCTTTGCCTCCAGCGAGTCCTCCAGCTGGCCGATCAAGCCTTCGACTTCGCCGTGCGGCGCGACCGGCTCCAGCTCTTTCGCCGTAGGAACCGCCAGCTCGCTCCTCTTCGACCATTCGTACGCAAGCAGGATCACAGCCTGCGCGAGATTGAGCGATCCGAACTCAGGGTTGATGGGAACCGTCACGATGGCGTTGGCCAAGGCCACTTCCTCGGTTTCGAGGCCCGATCGTTCCGCTCCGAAGAGTATGGCCGTCCGCTCGGGCGAAGCGGAAATCTGATCCCCCATCTCTTCGGGAGTCAGCACTGGCATCACCAGGTCGCGCCGGCGGACGGTCGAGGCATACACCATAGAGCAATCGGCAATCGCCTCCTGAACAGTGTCGAAAACCTGAGCCCGTTGGAGCACGACATCAGCGCCGCTTGCGGCCGGTCCGGCGTCGGGATTGGGCCAGCCGTCCCGCGGCGCCACCAGCCGCATCTCAGTCAGCCCGAAATTGAGCATCGCGCGCGCCGCTTTCCCTATATTCTGCCCAAGCTGGGGTCGGACGAGGACGATGACGGGTTTGGCAGCCTCAGCCACCATCGCCCACAGCCCCCGCAATCTCGGCGAAATCGCCGGGCTCGCTGAAGTCCTTGTAGACGCTAGCGAAGCGGATGTAGGCGACGTGATCGAGTGCCCTGAGGCCGTCCATCACCGCCTCGCCAATCTGCGTTGTCGTCACTTCTTCTCCGCGTGTTTCCAGCTGGCGCTGGATTGACGAGATCAGCCGATCCACCCGGTCGCGGGGGACATCGCGTTTCCGGCAAGCAATGGATATCGATCTCGAAAGTTTGTCGCGATCGAACGGTTCGCGTTTTGCGTCCTTCTTAACAACGGTCACTTCGCGCAGCTGCACCCGCTCGAAGGTCGTGAAACGCGCGCCACACGCTTCGCACTGGCGACGCCGGCGGATCGCGGCGCCGTCCTCGCTCGGGCGGCTGTCTTTGACCTGGCTATTCTCGTGCGCGCAGAACGGGCAGCGCATGCTCAGTCAGCGTAAATCGGGAAGCGTGCGCACAGCGCCCGGACGTGCTCGTTGACCTGCCGCTCCACGTCTCCGTTACCCTCAGCACCGTTCTTGGCCAGCCCATCGAGCACGTCGGCAACCATGTCGCCGATGTCGCGGAATTCGGCCTCGCCGAAGCCGCGGGTGGTGCCGGCCGGCGAGCCGACTCGAATCCCGCTGGTCTTGACCGGCGGCAGCGGATCGAACGGAACGCCATTCTTGTTGCAGGTAATGCCGGCGCGCTCGAGGCTTTCGTCGGCGTCCTTCCCGGTCAGCCCGAGGGGCCGAAGGTCGACCAGCGCGAGGTGAGTATCTGTGCCGCCGGCGACCAGGTCTGCGCCGCGTTCCTTCAACCGACTCGCAAGCGTTTTAGCGTTCGCGATCACCGCCTTCGCGTAGCTCTTGAATTCGGGCTGCAGCGCCTCTCCGAAGGCCACCGCCTTGGCCGCGATCACATGCATCAGCGGACCGCCCTGAAGCCCCGGGAACACTGCCGAGTTGATCTTCTTGGCAATGGCTTCATCGTCGGTCAGCACCATGCCGCCGCGCGGTCCGCGAAGAGTCTTGTGCGTGGTCGTAGTCACCACATGCGCGTGGCCGAACGGGGAAGGGTGCTCGCCCGCGGCGACCAGCCCAGCGAAATGCGCCATGTCGACCATCAGATAGGCGCCGACTTCATCGCAGATTGCGCGGAAGCGGGCGAAGTCGAGATGACGCGGATAGGCCGATCCGCCGCAAATGATGAGCTTGGGCTTGTGCTCTCTCGCCAGCCGCTGGACTTCGTCGAAATCGACGAGGTGATCGTCAGGCCGGACTCCATACTGGACCGCGTTGAACCACTTGCCCGACTGCGCCGGCGGAGCGCCGTGGGTCAGGTGACCGCCGGCAGCGAGGCTCATTCCCATAATCGTGTCGCTGGGTTGCAGTAGCGCCAGCATGACCGCGCCGTTCGCCTGAGCGCCCGAATGGGGCTGGACATTGGCGAAGCCGCAACCGAACAGCTTCTTCGCCCGCTCGATCGCCAAAGTCTCGACCGAGTCCGATGGCGCGCAGCCCTGATAGTAACGGCGGCCGGGGTAACCTTCCGCATATTTGTTGGTGAGCACCGATCCCTGCGCCTCGAGCACTGCCTTGCTGACGATATTCTCGGACGCGATCAGCTCGATCTGAGTCTGCTCGCGGGTCAGCTCGGCTTTGATCGCGTCGGCTACGGCCGGATCGGCGTCAGCCAGATTTTCGGTGAAGAAGCCCCGGGGCTGGACGTCGTTGAGGTTCGCTGCGCTGGCCATCAATCGCTTTCCTGAAGAAGTTGGGAGAGTTGGTCGACCCGGCGCCGGTGGCGCCCACCGGCGAAGTCCGTGTCGAGAAATTCGGTTACGCACGCCTTGGCCATGTCGCTGCCAATCAAGCGGCCACCGAAAGCGATGACGTTGGCATCGTTGTGCTCGCGCGCAAGCCGCGCAGATAGTGGATCGTCGACGCGGGCACAGCGGCAAGCAGCATTGCGATTGACGGCAATCGAGATTCCGATCCCGGAGCCGCAAACCGCGACGCCACGCTCGGCCTCGCCCGAGGCGACGGTGCGCGCCAGCCGCGCACCAAATTCGGGATAATCTACGCTTTTCGTGCTGTTCGTGCCGAGGTCGATCACAACATGTCCTGAGTCGCGAAGCCACGCGGCGAGTTCGTCCTTAAGGGCGAATCCGGCATGGTCGGAAGCGACGGCGATGCGCATGGGCGACGCCTAGGCGAAGCGGTTCGGATTCGCCAGCCGAGATTGCCGTCCCTCGCAATCCGGCGCATCGGGCGGGCATGTCGCTTGTGATGAAGATCGCGGTTCGGGGGGAAAAGCTGGTCTATCGCATCGGCGGTTTACCGGTGGCACTCCGGTCGCGTGAGGGAGAAAAGCCCTGCGATACCATCCGCCGCGCCTACACCCATGCCTATTGGCGGCCGGGCAGGTGGGACGGCTATTTGGAAATTACGGCGGCGTGGCTGCTCTGGCCCATTGTGGCGTTCGTCGGGCCACTGTGGTTCACCGCAAAGAATGGGCCGATGATCCGCCGCCGCCATAAACGCGGGCTGGTCCGCCAGTTCCTTGATCAGGTGCGACTGTACTTCACCGACGGAGTGGTCGCGCCCTGGTATTACATCTTTGAGCTGGCGAAGGAGCCGACCTCGGCCCGCGCCGAGATGTTCCTGCAACGATCCGAGACCAAGGCGGGGATTTATCCGCTGCTTCGGCGCGGAGTCGCGACGGAGCTCAACGACAAGAAGCTGTTCGCGGATTATTGCGCGGAGAAGAGCGTGCCTTGCGTGCCGTACCTCCTGTATCTGGACGGCCGCGATGTCACCGGTGCGCAATTCCCCGAGTGCGACCTGTTCGTGAAGCCTGCGGGTGGCCGCGGGGGCCGCGGGGCCGAACGGTGGGATCGGGTTCGCGCAGGACTGTTCAGCGGTCCGGACGGCGAAAAGTTGGGCGGAAACGAACTGCTCTCCCGGCTGAACGAGCGGGCAAGGCAGCGGCCGCTGCTGGTCCAGAAGCGGCTTCGCGCAAGCCCGGAAGTCGCTGATTTGACGACGGGGGCACTTCCGACGGTCCGGGTGTCCACCTGTCTCGACGAAGATGGCGAACCGGAAGTGGTTGGGGCGGTTTTCCGGATGGCGATCGGTTCGAACCGAACCGTCGATAATCTTCACGCCGGAGGAATCGCTGCCGGTGTCGATCTCGACAAGGGAACGCTGACAGCGGCCAGCAATCTCGGCATGGATGCGCGGCCAGGCTGGCTTGACCATCATCCGGACACCGGCGCTGGGATCGTCGGGCGCAAGCTTCCGCAATGGGAGGAGATCAAGGCGCTCGCCGTCCAGGCGCATCGCGCGTTTGCCGATCGCGTTCTGATCGGCTGGGACATCGGAGTGACCGATCAAGGGCCGTTGGTTGTGGAGGGCAACAGCAGCCCCGACCTCGATATTGTTCAGCGTTTCGGCCAGCCCGCTTGCTCTACCCGGCTCGGCGAGCTTCTCGCCTGGTACCTGAAGGAGCGCGGCTTCGTCCCACGTGGTGCCCGTTAGGCCCTCGGGTGAATTCCGAATAGGAGTTTGGCGCGAGTTAAGCGGCGGGTGATGCGCTCGCCCAGACTCTCGTCCAGGTAATAGGTAACCATCATCGATACGCGCTCGCCATCGCTCTCCCTCGCGTTCGCCGCGCTGTGCCAGCTCTTCGTGCTTGCGACTGGGAAGGCATAGCCGGTTGAAGGGAGGAACTGCATCTGAACACTCCGCTCGGCCGGCTCGCCGCTTTGTCCGGCATGAAAGATGGTGCCGAGGTGTTTCTGAGACTCGTCAGAAGGCAGATAGAATTGGACGGTGATGGCCTTGGAGGCGACGTCCGCATGGATGCCAATCCGGTAGCCGGGCTCGTCCCGAAGCAGGATCGGAACGGGATAGAGACCGAGCCGCTCGATGGGCTTTCCGAACCTTTCTTCCAGCGCACCGCGAAACTTCCGTTTGAACGCATCCTGCAGCTGTTCGGAGCAAAGCGCTCGTGCCACCGGCATCCACACTCGCCGCTGTTCCGCGGGCAACTGCCGCACCAGCTCCGGATACAAATACATCCGCAGCCGCGTGCTGCTCCCGTCAGCGCGCATTGCATCCTTGTGGAGCAGCTCGTGATAGAATCGGCGATCCGGCATCCCTGCCAGAAGCGCGGCGTACGCGGGCGCGTCCAGCACATGGTCCATGTAGATGTGGTCGAACGGCTTGTGACGCAGCGGACTTCGATCGACAGCAGTCACAAAGGCGGCTTCAACCGAATTTTCGATCAACGATTGTCGTTGGACGATTTGGTCCATGTCAGCCTCAGGCAGCGAGCTTGATCTCGTCGCGGCTCCAAATCTCGACCAGCGCGCTCGTCAGCTCGTCCATCATCTCAGCGGTGTGGCACGGCCCCGGCGTGAAGCGCAGCCTCTCCCTACCGCGTGGGACGGTGGGAAAATTGATCGGCTGGACGTAGATTCCATACTCGGCGAGCAGGATGTCACTAATCCGCTTCGCCTTGACTGGGCACCCGACGAGAAGCGGCACGATGTGGGTCGAGCTCGGCATTACCGGCAGACCGGCGGCGGCGAATTTCTCCTTGAGCATCGCGGCCGAAGCCTGCTGCGCTTCCCGCTCTGCGTTTGAGGCTTTGAGGTGCCTCACGCTGGCCAGCGCTCCGGCGACGAGCACCGGGGACAGCGACGTTGTGAAGATGAAACCGGGCGCATAGCTACGGATGCAGTCGGCGATCGTCTTGCTCGTGGCGATATAGCCGCCCATGACACCGATGGCTTTGGCGAGAGTTCCTTCGATGATGGTCAGCCGGTAGGCCACGCCCTCGCGCTCTGAAATCCCGCCGCCATGATCGCCATACATGCCCACAGCATGGACCTCGTCGAGATAGGTCAGCGCATGGTATTTGTCGGCCAGGTCGCAAATCCCGGCGATCGGAGCGATATCCGCGTCCATCGAGTAGACGCTTTCGAACGCGATGAGCTTGGGCGTCGCCGGATCGGTCTCCAGCAGCAGCTGCTCGAGGTGTTCGAGGTCGTTGTGCCGGAAAATCCTCTTCTCGCAGCCCGAGCTCTTGATTCCCGCAATCATGGATGCGTGATTAAGCTCGTCGGAGAAGATGATGCAGCCGGGAAGAAGCTTGCCGAGGGTCGACAGCGCCGCCTCGTTGGAGACGTAGCCTGAGGTGAAGAGCAGCGCCGCTTCCTTGCCGTGCAATCCGGCAAGCTCGGCCTCCAGCTCGATATGATAATGGGTGTTGCCGCTGATGTTGCGGGTTCCGCCCGATCCGGCCCCGGTCTCGTGGAGCGCCGTCTCCATCGCCTCGATCACCGCCGGGTGCTGGCCCATCCCGAGATAATCGTTGGAGCACCAGACAGTTACCGGCTTCGGCCCGTTGCCGCCGAAGCAATGCGCGTTTGGAAAAGCACCCTTATTGCGAAGGATGTCGATGAAGACCCGGTACCGGCCCTCGCTGTGCAGCCGGTCGATCGCCGACTTGAAGATGCTGTCGTAGTCCATGCTCGCCCACCGGGCCTTTAACTCTCTGGGCCAAGCTTTTCCAGCCCGTGAGCTGCTTACAGCGTTCGGACCTCGTTGAGGCCGTAGCGGGCAAGCGCACTCAGCAGCGTGTGCCGCGGCGGACCACCCGTGAAGACTGCGATTCCGCCAGGATAAGTCTCCGGCCACGGCTGCTCACGGGTTAAGTATTGGATTCGCCGAGCAATCCCCGCGCCGCCGTCCACCCAGTCGCGTCCGGGGAACGCCAGCTCAAGCTCCGCGCGCAGCAGCGGGAAGTGGGTGCAGGCAAGAACCACGGTGTCGATCCCGGCGCCTTGCGGTTGATCAAATAACGGCGCGGCTGCGGTTCGAACCTCCTCAACCGGAACGGATTCTCCGGCCAATTTCGCTTCGGCGAGCTCGACCAACTCGGGAGAGCCATGTCTCAGAACGGTGCAGTGCGACGCGAAACGTTCGGCGAGATCGTCAACATAAGGCTGGCGGATCGTCGCCTCGGTCCCGAGCACGCCGATGACTCCGCTCCTGGTCATATCCGCCGCCGGCTTGATCGCGGGCACCGTGCCGACCACCGGCAGATCGAGCGCTGCCCGCACATGCTCCAATGCGATCGTGCAGGCGGTGTTGCAGGCGATCACCACAAGCCGCGGCTGGAACCGCTCGGCGAGCCGGCCGAGAAGGGCTGGAACCCGCGAGGCAATCTCCGCCTCGGTCTTGGTTCCGTACGGATAGCCGGCGCTGTCGGCGGCGTAGACGATCGGCGCCGTCGGGAGCAGCGCGCGCGTCGGCTCGAGCACCGACAGGCCGCCAACTCCAGAGTCGAAGAAAAGAATGGGCGAGTTCGGGCTCATCGATTGTGCATTTGACGGACGGCACTCTCCGCTGCAACTCTTGGGCAAAACGGGGGGCGCGTGAATACCCAACTGCTTTTTCCATTCCTGCTTGGCTATGTCCTGGGCTCAATCCCCTTCGGGCTGGTCCTCACCCGGCTGGCTGGCAAGGGCGACATCCGCAAGGTCGGCTCCGGCAATATCGGGGCGACCAATGTATTGAGGGCAGGGGGACGAGTGCTCGCCGCTGCGACGCTCATCCTCGATGCGCTGAAGGCAACCGCCGCAGTACTCATTGCCCAACAGCTCTGGCCAGGTCTTGAATGGTCGATGGCGGCCCTCGTCGCAGGCGCAGGCGCGCTCGTCGGGCACCTCTATCCTGTCTGGCTGAAGTTTCGGGGTGGTAAGGGCGTTGCAACCCTTCTTGGAGTTCTGATCCCGCTCCTGCCAGTGGTCGCTGTAGTTTACGCAATCGTGTGGATCGCCGTACTTCTGCTGGTTCGGATTTCATCCGTGGGGGGAATGCTCGCCGCAGTGAGCGCACCCATCGCGACGCTGGCGCTCGGCGGGGCCTATTTTCCGGTCGTGCTGGCCTTCGCGATCCTCGTCGTCTGGCGGCACCACGCAAATATCTCCCGATTGTGGGCTGGGACTGAGCCAAAGATCGGCCGTTCCCAATCGTGAGCGACCTGATCGACAGAATAAGGCTGATCCGCTCGCCCTCCATCGGGCCGGTCACCTATCGCCAGCTGATCGCTCGCTTCGGTTCGGCCGAGGCGGCGCTTGCGGCTATTCCTGACCTCGCTCGGCGAGGCGGCGGCAAGATCCCTGCGCTGTTCAACCGCGATCACGCCGAGCGCGAGATCGCTGCGGTCGAGAAGCTGGGTGCGCGCTATCTGGTCGTGGGGCAGGGCTTGTATCCGCAGCTCCTCGCAGAACTGGACGACGCGCCACCGCTCCTGATTGCGAAGGGCAATCTCAACCTTCTCCACAAACCCACGGTTGCCATCGTCGGCGCACGCAATGCTTCGGCGGCAGCCTGCCGCTTTGCTCGCGGCCTTGCCCACGGCTTAGGGCAGCAGGGGATGGTCGTGGTGTCAGGCTTGGCTCGCGGAATCGACAGCGCAGCGCATGACGGCGCTCTCGAATCCGGCACGATCGGAGTCGTCGCCGGCGGCATCGACGTCTTCTACCCGCCGGAAAATGAGGCGCGGCAGAAAGCGATGTTCAAAAAGGGACTTGTGCTTGCGGAAATGCCGCCGGGTACCGAGCCGCGTGCGCGCCATTTCCCCTATCGCAACCGGATCATCGCCGGGATCAGCCTCGGCACGATTGTCGTCGAGGCTGCGCCTCGGTCAGGGTCGCTGATCACGGCTCGGCTCGCTGCGGAGGCTGGCCGCGAAGTGATGGCAGTTCCCGGTTCACCGCTCGATCCGAGGGCTCAAGGCTGCAACCAGCTGATCCGCGACGGCGCAACGCTCGTGCAGAATGCGGCCGATGTCGTCGAAGCCGTCGAGCCGGCAAGGCCGCGGGTCGCATCCCCCAAGTCGCCATACGAACAACCTGCGCCGGAGATGGACGGGGAAGCACTTGATGCTGTCGAGGCATTGCTCGGGCCTTCTCCGGTCCCAGTCGACGAGATCATTCGCTTGTCCGGTGCATCGAGCGGCGCGGTCCAGATGGCGCTTCTGGAACTCGATCTTGCCGGAAGGCTTGATCGCCATGCCGGGAACCGGGTGAGCCTAGGACCCGCTTGACGGCAAGATTCCTCGGCCCCCATCTCATACGCGTATGCGTGAGGAAACAATTTGAAGCTCGTCGTCGTAGAATCGCCAGCCAAGGCGAAAACCATCGAAAAGTATCTGGGGCCAGGGCATCGCGTGCTGGCCTCCTTCGGCCATGTGCGCGATCTTCCGCCCAAGGACGGCTCCGTCGATCCCGACCGTGATTTTGCGATGGAATGGCAAGTTTCCGCCGACCGCTCGAAACAGGTGCGGGCGATAACCGATGAGGCGAAGAAGGCGGACACGCTGATCCTCGCGACCGACCCCGATCGCGAAGGGGAGGCGATCAGCTGGCACCTTGCCGAGGTGCTAAGGAACAAGAAAGCACTTCCCGCGAAGGTGCAGCGGGTCGCGTTCAACGCGATCACCAAGTCGGCGGTGACCGAAGCGATGGCCAAGCCGCGCGAGCTCGATGAGGACCTCATCGACGCCTACCGCGCCCGCCGGGCGCTCGACTATCTGGTCGGGTTTACGCTGTCGCCGATCCTGTGGCGGAAGCTTCCAGGCGCAAAGTCGGCGGGGCGCGTCCAGTCGGTCGCGCTTCGGCTGATCGTCGATCGCGAACGCGAAATCGAGATGTTCCGGCCGCAGGAATATTGGTCCGTCAGTGCCAGCTTCGAAGCGGACGGACAGGGCTTCACGGCCCGGCTGGTGGAGTTCGAAGGCAAAAAGATAGATCGGCTGACGATCGACAACCAGGGGCACGCCGAGCGGGCCAAGGCCGCTGTCGAAGCGGGGCTCTTCAAAGTCTCGTCGGTCGAAACGAAACCGTTCTCCAGAAACCCGCCGCCACCGTTCACGACGTCGACCCTGCAGCAGGAAGCCGCCCGCAAGCTCGGCTTCGCCGCGAGCCACACCATGCGCGTCGCTCAATCGCTTTATGAGGACGGCCTCATCACTTACATGCGCACCGACGGAGTCGATATGGCGCCGGAGGCGGTGAGCGCCGCCCGCCGGGCGATCGCCGATCGCTATGATGCCGGTTACGTTCCCGACCGGCCGCGCCAGTATACGACCAAGGCCAAGAACGCGCAGGAAGCGCACGAGGCCATCCGGCCAACCGACTTCTCGCAGCGCCGCGGCGCTTCCGGGGATCACGCGCGGCTGTACGAGCTGATCTACAATCGCGCGCTTGCGAGCCAGATGGCCTCGGCACGGCTTGAGCGGACGACGGTCGAGCTGTCGGACGGCACGGGCAAGGCGGTCCTTCGTGCCACCGGTCAGGTCGTCCTCTTTCCCGGCTATCTCGCCCTTTATGAGGAAGGCCGCGACGAGAAGGGGGATGATGAAGAGGGTGCGCGCATGCCGCCGCTGCGGGAGGGCGATGCTCCCGCAAAAACGGGCGTCGAAGCGATCCAGCATTTCACCCAGCCGCCGCCGCGCTATTCCGAAGCAAGCCTCGTCAAGCGGCTGGAGGAGCTCGGCATCGGCCGGCCATCGACCTATGCCTCGATCCTGCAGACCCTGAAGGACCGCGAATACGTCCGCGTCGACAAGGCGCGCTTTGTACCCGAGGAGAGCGGCCGCCTAGTGACGGCCTTCCTCGAGCGCTTCTTCGAGAAATATGTCAGCTACGATTACACCGCTGAGCTGGAAGAGGAGCTGGACGACGTCTCCGGCGGCCGGCTCGACTGGCAGAAACTGCTCGACTCCTTCTGGCGCGACTTCAAGCCGAAGGCCGGCGAGGTCATGGAGCAAAAGCCTTCGGAGATCACCGCGGCGATCGACGAATTTCTCTCCCCGTGGCTGTTTCCGGACAAAGGCGACGGTTCCGACCCACGGCTCTGCCCGAATTGCGGCAACGGCCGGCTGTCGCTTCGCGGCGGCAAGTTCGGCTCATTCATCGCCTGCTCGAATTACCCTGAATGCAAGTACACGCAGCGGTTCGGTCAGGCCGGCGCTGACGGTCAGGCGAGCGAAACACCGCAGGAGCTTGGCAACGGAATCGAGCTGAAGACCGGCCGCTTCGGTCCCTACCTGGAGCGGGATGGAAAACGAGCCTCGATCCCGAAGGATGTCGGGACCGATGGTGTGACGCCAGAACTTGCCGAGCAGCTGCTGTCGCTGCCTCGTGAAATCGGGCCGCACCCGGAGACGGGCAAACCCATTACCGCGTCAATCGGGCGGTACGGACCGTACCTCGCCCACGACGGCAAATATGCAAAGCTTGGCTCGACCGCCGAAGTGTTCGAAACGGGCATGAACGCGGCAGTCTCGAAGCTCGCCGATGCCGCGGCTGGCGGAAGCCGGGAGCGCGGCGCCGCGCGTGAACCCATCGCGGTGCTCGGCAAGCATCCGGCCAGCGGCGGCGACATCAAGGTGATGGCCGGCCGTTACGGCCCCTACGTGACCGACGGCACCACCAACGCGACTCTGCCCAAGGCGATCGAGCCCAAAGCGATTACTCTGGATGAGGCCGTCCGCCTGATCGACGAACGCGCCGCGAAAGGTCCATCGGCGAAGAAGAAACGAAAGGCCACTCGCCCGAAGAAGTGATCAGAGGGATTATCCCGCCAGCCGGTCCTGCAGCGTCTTGATCAACGCGGCTTCGCGATTGTCGATTTCGCGCACCTTGGCTGAAGCCGCATCGATCGCCTTCAGATCGGCTGCGGCGATCCCGCCCAGCTTCTGGATTCGCTGAGCGCCGAGAGAGTCCAGGTCCGCGGCAGCGCGAGTGACTGGAGCTCTGGCCGCAACCGCCACCGAAAGCGCCTGCTGTGCGGCAATCCAGCCCTCGCTCTGCGGGGCGCCTGCGGCAGCGATTGCCTTCTCGGCCGCCGCGGCCGACGGTTCGAAGTTGGAGTCACCAGTCTCGGCCTCCCCGACCAGCCCATTCAGCTGCTGAACCAATGCCGGATCCGGGATCGTCGAAAGCACGGGATCGGGCACCGGAATCCTTGGATCAATCGCTTCGGCCGGGCGCGGCGAGAGCGAGGGCGCGTTCACGGGTGTATGCGCGCAACCGGCCATCGCGACGCAGAGAAGGATAAGAAGGGGACGGCGCACCGCCGCTTATTAGGAAGGGCGAGGGCGCGCCGCAATCGCTTCTCGCAAGACTTGCCTCTCCATGGTGCTGCCCCTATGTCGCCGCTTCCGCCGGACAGGCGATGCGCGCCCGTAGCTCAGCTGGATAGAGCACCAGACTACGAATCTGGGGGCCGGAGGTTCGAATCCTTCCGGGCGCGCCATTTTTCCATGGCCATCCCTGTTGCGAATGTCTCATTGAGCACGGCCAGACAGCGAAAATCGTCCACAAAGTGCTTTTTCTCTAGTCATGCGCTAAAGAATTGCGATGCTCGCGCAGAAGACTCGCTATGCCCTCCGCTCGCTGCTCTTTCTTGTCGAGGCGGGCGACGGAGCGCCGGTCCAGCTGGCGCGAATTGCCGAGACGCAGCAGATCCCGCCCAAATATCTCGAGCTGATCATGCTCGACCTGAAGAAGGCGGGGCTGGTCACCAGCATTCGCGGGCCGAAGGGCGGCTACACGCTGGCGCGCGATCCCGCTTCGATCTCTTTCGGCGAGATTGTCCGGATCATGGAAGGGCCGATCGCCCTAGTCCCCTGCGCGAGCGTCAATTTCTATGCCCGCTGCGGCGACTGCCATGACGAGGCGACCTGCGCGATCCGGCGGGCATTCGCCATTGTCCGCGACCAGAGCTCGGCGATTCTGGAAGGCATTTCACTGACCGAAGCGGCTGGATGGGAGGGGGAGCCAGCGGCGGCGAAGCGTGCAGATTCGGAGCCGGAATGAATTAAACACCTATTGTCGACTAGAGAACTAGAGAATAGAAATGACCGCATCACACAGGGGATATGGTCATGACCGGAATTTCGCGCAGGCTCCTTCTATCGCTAACGGCCGCTGCCGTAGCGGTTGGCCCGCTTGCCACCACTACAGCCGCAGCCGCGCCGCTGCAGATTCTCAATGTCTCGTACGATCCAACGCGCGAGCTGTACCAGGACATTGATACCGCCTTTGCAAAGCGCTGGCTGGCAACGACGAAGCAGCCGGTGACGATTCGGCAAAGCCATGGCGGTTCGGGCAAGCAGGCGAGGGCAGTCATCGACGGCCTGCAGGCGGACGTGGTCACCCTCGCTCTTGCATATGACATCGACGAGATCGCGAGCCACGGGCTGATCGCCAAGGACTGGCAAAAGCGGCTGCCGGAAAACAGCACGCCCTATTATTCGACCATCGTCTTCCTGGTCCGGAAGGGCAATCCCAAGCACATCCGCGACTGGGATGATCTCATCCGGCCGGACGTGAAGGTGATCACTCCGAACCCGAAGACCAGCGGCGGAGCGCGCTGGAATTATCTCGCCGCCTGGGGCTACGCCCGCTCCCACTACGGATCTATTGCCAAGGCGCGCGAATATATGGTGCGCCTGTTCCGCAACGTGCCGGTGATGGATTCCGGAGCGCGCGGGGCGACCACCACTTTCGTCGAGCGCGGCCAGGGCGATGTCCTGCTCGCGTGGGAAAATGAAGCGTTCCTCGCCACCAACGCGCTCAGCAAGGGCAAGTTCGAAATCGTCGTTCCGTCCATCTCGGTTCGGGCCGAACCTCCGGTTGCTCTGGTCGACAAGAATGTCGACCGGCGCGGCACGCGCGCTCTTGCCAATGCCTACCTCAAGTTCCTTTACACGCCGGAGGCGCAGGAGATCATCGCCCGCAACTATTACCGGCCGCGCGATCCCGCGGTCGCGGCGAAGTACAAGTCGCGCTTTGCGAACGTGAAGCTCTTCACGATCGACGGCAACTACGGCGGCTGGGCGCAGGCGCAGGCCAACCATTTCGCCGACGGCGCTCTGTTCGATCAGATCTTCGAAGCCGCCAAGCGCTGATCCGACCGTAGCTCATCCAGGAGAATTGAACATGCGAACCCTGCTTCTTGCGGGCATCTCCACGCTTGCGCTCGCTTCCCCCGCGCTTGCCCAGCAGGCGGGCGACACGCCGATCGATTCGCAGATGCCAAGCGATCAGCCGGTGCAGGCGCAGGCTCCTGCCCCAACCGGCGACGCCGTGACCGACCGGCTGAACGCGCTGGAGGCGCGGATCCAGGCATTGGAGGCGCGCAATGACCAGCTTCAGCAGCAGGTAGAACTGGACGAGAGCCAGCTTCAGTCGACCGAGAATCGCGCGGCCAAAGCCGTCCAGTTCGGCTGGGTCCCGAGCTTCTCCGATCCGACCGGCAATTTCACGTTCAAGCCGCGCGGAGTCATCGACGTCGACGCCGGCGTCTTCCACACCGGCGAAGGCCGGTACCTCTACAATGACGGCACCGCCGTCCGCCGCGCCCGGCTCGGCTTCGAAGGCACCGCCTACAAGTGGTTCAATTATCGGGCCGAGGTGGATTTCGCGGGCGACGCCGTGAACCTCACCGACGCTTATCTTCAATACACGAAGATCCGGCACACCGTTCTGACCATCGGCCAGCACAAGGCGCCGTTCGGGCTCGAGTCCAACAACAGCGACAATTACAACATCTTCATCGAGCGCGGGATGTTCACCAATGCGTTCGGCAACGCCGGCGCGGAACGGCGGATCGGAGTCTCGGCAGCCTATTCGCCTAGAGAGAATGTGAACATTGCCGCGGGCGTTTTCGGCGACAATGAAACGATCAACCGCGGCAACGGCGCGGCTCCCGGCGAAAGCTGGGGAGTCAACGGCCGCGCGACCTGGGAGCTTGTTTTCGATACCGGCAAGATCCTTCACCTCGGGCTTTCGGGCTTCTACCGCTCGCACCTGAAGTCCGGGGACGTCCCCGACGCGGTTCGACTCAATGACAAGCCGAACATTCGTATCGACGGCGGCAACATCGCCGACAGCGGAGTCATCACCGGCGTAAACTCGATGACCTATGCGGGTGCCGAGACGGCCGGCGTGTTGGGGCCTTTCATCGTCGCAGGCGAGGCCGGGCGCCTCTGGCTGGACCGGCCCGAGTTGGGTAACCGGCACTTCACCGGCTATTACGGATACGCAGCCTATACGCTGACCGGGGAAACGCGCGCTTTCAAAGGCGGCAATTTCGACCGCACGCGGCCGTTCCACGAGCTTGGCAAGGACGGCCTCGGGGCGTTCGAGATCGCGGCCCGCTACGATCATCTCGATCTGTCCGACACGCCCATCCTGAAGAATGCCGGCAACCAGGCCTCAAGCATCACCGCCGGCCTCAACTGGTACTTCAATCCCTACGCCAAGCTGATGTTCAACTGGGTTCACTTCTGGGGCGACAACACGCCGCTCGATCCGGTCGGCGACAAGACCAAGGGAGACGCTTTTGCAGCGCGCCTTCACCTGGATTTTTGACCGGATGGTGCCGGGCGCCAGACCCCGAAGTTTTCGGCTCCCTGGCTTCGGCCTGACGCTCGGCATCACCCTTTTCTGGCTGTCCTTTATCGTCCTCATCCCCCTGTCCACCGTACTGGCGCGAAGCTGGTCGGGCGGGTGGGAGCATTTTCTGGAAGCAGCCGCTTCTCCCCGCGCTCTGGCAGCATACCGGCTCAGCTTCGGGGTAGCGTTGTTGGCGGCGGCTGCAAATTGCGTCTTTGGACTGATCGTCGCCTGGGTGCTCGTGCGCTACAAGTTCCCGGCGAAGCGGCTGTTCAGCGCAGTCATCGACCTGCCGTTCGCGCTTCCCACAGCCGTCGCGGGGATCGCGTTGACGGCGCTGTATGCCGACACCGGCCTTATTGGTCGCCCGCTGGCGAAGATCGGGATTCCGGTCGCCTACACCCCCCTTGGAGTCTTCATCGCGCTCCTGTTCATCGGCCTGCCGTTCGTGGTCCGGACCCTCGAGCCCGTGATCGCCGAGCTTTCGCGCGAGCAGGAAGAAGCGGCGTTGACCCTCGGCGCGTCACGATCGCAGACCTTCTGGCGGATTGTCCTTCCGACGCTGGCGCCGGCGCTCGCCACGGGCTTCGCGCTCGCCTTCGCCCGGGGCGCGGGTGAATATGGATCGGTCATCTTCATCGCCGGCAACATGCCGTTCCATTCGGAGATCGCGCCGCTCCTGATCGTCACTCGGCTGGAGGAATATGATTATTCGGGAGCCGCGGCGATCGCGACGGTGATGCTTGGCGTGTCGTTCGCCATGCTCCTCGTGCTCAACCTGCTGCAGCGCTGGCGAGTGCGGAGGATCGGCTGATGCGCGCCGCTGCGCTGAAGGCGCCGCTCGGCACTCGCGCCACGCTGATGCTGATCGCTCTGACCTATGTCGGCGTGATGCTCCTGCTCCCGCTGGGCGCGGTGCTGTTCGAAGCCCTGCGCAAGGGGATCGGCCTCTGGTGGGCTGCGATTAGCGAGCCCGACGCGCGCTCGGCGATACGGCTGACCCTGCTCGTCGCTGCCATCTCAGTTCCTCTGAACACCGTTTTTGGAGTCGCCGCAGCATGGGCGATCTCCAAGTATAATTTCGCCGGGAAGGGCCTGCTGATCGCGCTTATCGAGCTGCCATTTTCGGTGTCGCCTGTCGTCGCCGGATTGGTGTTCGTGATGCTGTTCGGCGCCAACGGCTGGTTCGGCACGTGGCTTGAGGATCACGACATCCAGATCGTGTTCGCCCTTCCCGGGCTTGTCCTGGCGACAGTGTTCGTCACCTTCCCTTACGTCGCCCGCCAGCTGGTCCCGCTGATGACAGTTCAGGGCCGCACCGAGGAGGAGGCTGCCCTGACTCTCGGCGCCTCCGGGTGGCGCACCTTCTGGCGAGTCACCCTGCCGAACATCCGCTTCGGACTGCTGTACGGCGTGCTCCTGTGCAACGCGCGCGCCATGGGCGAGTTTGGAGCAGTCAGCGTCGTTTCCGGTCACATTCGCGGCGAGACCAACACCATGCCGCTTCACGTCGAGGTGCTTTACAATGACTACAACTTTGTCGCCGCTTTCTCCGTCGCCTCCCTCCTTGCTCTTCTCGCCCTCGTCACCCTCGCTCTCAAAACCGCGCTCGAGTGGCGATACCGGGCCGAGCTCGAAGCCCGCCGCTGAGATGGGAATACGGATCGAGCGCATATCGAAGCGCTTCTCGGACTACCTGGCGCTCGACGAGGTGTCGCTGGAGATCGCGGGGGGCGAGTTCGTCGCTCTGCTCGGTCCTTCGGGATCGGGCAAGACGACGCTTCTCAGGATTCTCGCGGGGCTGGAAATTCCAGAGAGCGGTCGGGTGTTCTTCAGCCGCCGCGACGTAACCGCAACGCCGGCATCGAAGCGCGGAATTGGTTTCGTCTTCCAGCACTACGCATTGTTCGGCCACATGACCGTCGCCCAGAATATCGCCTTCGGGCTAAGCGTGATGCCGCGGCGGCAGCGTCCGTCAACGAGCGAGATCAAGCGGCGCGTCGAGCATCTGCTTGCATTGGTCCAACTGCCCGGCCTCGACGGCCGCTACCCAAGCCAGCTTTCGGGCGGACAACGTCAGCGGGTGGCACTGGCGCGGGCGCTCGCGCGCGAACCGGAGATCCTTCTTCTCGACGAACCCTTCGGGGCGCTCGACGCCAAGGTCCGCCGCGAGCTTCGCGGCGCGCTTCGAACCATCCATGAAGAGCTTGGCGTCACCTCAGTGTTTGTCACGCATGATCAGGAGGAAGCGTTCGCGCTCGCCGACCGGGTGGCCGTGCTCAACGCCGGAAAAATCGAGCAGTTCGCGACCGCGGACGCGATCAAGGCCCACCCCGCGACCGACTTTGTCCGCGCGTTTGTTGCGCATTAGCCGTGTCACAAAACCTGCGGGCCCAGCTCGATATAACCTACGGCGCGCATTTACTCCGCCTGCAATATCCCGCAGCATCCCGCCGTGACATCAAGAGACAAACTGCGGGCTGGCGATTGCCGCTTTGACCCGAATATCGACCGCCGCGCTTTTCTGGAACGGACAGCGTTGCTCGCAAGCCTTGCTGCCTTGGGCGGGGCCGCTTCGGGCGAAGCTTTCGCTGCCCGAAGCTCGGCCGGTGCTCGCCTGCCTGACGGATCCGAGTTTGCGTTTTGGGAACAGGCGCTGACGTTCAGAAAAAGCTATTACGTCGACAACGGCTCGCCGGTCGCCGACGACACCGGGCCGGGCAGCCTGCAGCGGCCGTTCCGAACGATCAGCAGGGCCGCCGAAGTCCTCCAGCCGGGAGAGCGGGTCGTCATCGCCAGCGGCGTTTATCGCGAGTGCGTGCGTCCGTCGCGGGGCGGGACCGGTCCTTCGCAGATGATCAGCTATGAAGCCGCGCCCGGAGCGAAAGTCTATATTCGCGGATCTGAAGTGCTGAAGGACCGGTGGACCCAAGCGCCGATCCCGCCCGGGCCGGGCGGTCCCCGCAACGGGAGCGCGTCCAATGTCGCGATCTGGCGACATGGGCTGTCGGAGGTTTTGTTTCCAGACGCGTACAACCCTTTCGCTCTGCCGAGCATGATGGGCTCCTGGGAATGGCTGGACCCCACCAAGGTCGACATGGGCCCGTACCTTCGCCGCCGTGGGCTTGTGTTCGCCGACGGAAAGCCGCTGGAGCCGATGGAGCAGCTTTTCGAGTTGGAGATGCCGAACCTGCCGCCGGCACCTGACTTCACGCGACCGCCAATTCCCCACAATGGTCTGCCTGCACGGCGGCGCGGCGGCCCGATCATGCAGGAAATCGGTGGCTCACCAGAGGCGCGGTTCTGGACCGACTATTCCGGCACCGCGATCTACGTGCGCCTCGCTTCCGGAACCCCTGCCGATCACCAGATCGAGGTAACCACGCGCCAGCATGCCTTCATTCCCGCTCACAGTGGGATCGGGTTCATCCGGGTGAAGGGTCTCACCTTCCAACATGCGGGAAACGCCTACCCGTTTCCGCAATTCGGAATGGTGTCGCTTGCCGGCGGGGATCACTGGGTCCTTGAAGGCAACACGTTGGAATGGGCCAATGGAATGGGGCTCGATATCGGCTTCGACGGGGACAGCGCCGGCGCCCCCAATCCCGGTGCGTCGATCGTCGTCCGCGGCAACCAGATCCGCTACTGCGGCGTCGAAGGCATCGGCGGCATGGGCACCACCGATGCGCTGATCGACGGCAATTTGATCGAATGGTGCGGCTGGGCCGATGCGGAACGCGGATGGGAGGCCGCGGCCACCAAATTCCACCGCGCAAAGAATATGCTCTACCGCGGCAACGTCATCCGCCACATCCGCCACGCGAACGGCGCCTGGTGGGATGTCGGCAACAGCAATTGCCGAGTCACGCAGAACGTCTTCGCGGATATCCAGACCGTCTCCGCCGCTGTCCATTTCGAGATGACAACGGACCAGAATGCCATCGACAACAATATCATCTGGGATGTGCGGAATGCCGAGCCGGGGACGCCTGGACAGCGCGGATGTGCAGGTTCGGGAATCTTCGACAATGCCACCAGCAACCTGGTCATTACTCAGAACCTGATCGGCCGTTGCGACAATGCCGGCGTCTTCACCATCGTTCGCCCGGATCGGGGGAGGCCGGTCGCAGACGGTAATCTGGTCGCCAACAACATCTTCGCCGGCTGCAAGGCGGGAATCGTCTTCCTGAGCGCGAACAACAAGGCGGATCACAACGTCTACGTAAACATGCCCTTGGCGTTTCAAGGGCTGTACGAGGGCCCTCCATCAGCCGACGGCGATGCCTGGCGCCTCATCAAATATGAGGATCTGGCGAGCTGGCGCGGCCACGGGTGGGACCAGAATTCGATGCTGCTCGACGCAGACATCCGGTTCGACGCCGACACTCTGCAGCTGACGATTTCTTTCCCGAAGCCGCTGCCGAAAGCGAACGTCGTCTCTTTCGTGAATTCCGATTTGCTGGGCGATCTCACCGGTCCGGCGAGGATCGCTGGGCCGCTTGCGGATTTCCGCCCGAAGCAGCCGCGGAAGGTTGATCCGCGCGCAAATTCGCAGGTGGCCGCCAGCCGCTTTTAATTTTCGTTAAGGCCGGCTTTCTATTCTTCTGGAATGGAGATGACGGACGTGGCGCAGAACCGGGCCTCGCCGAGGGAGCACGTGTTCCTCACGGCGACGCTTGACGTGGCCGGCAGCTCCGTGCCTGTGGTGCTTCGTAATCTGTCGCGTGAAGGCGCGCTGGTGTCGGGCAAGGAACTGCCGGATTCGGGAGATTTCGTGCTGTTTCACCGGCAGGGCCTTTGTGCTCCCGGGACGGTTGCGTGGCGCCACGGCGGGCTGGCGGGGATCCGTTTCGATGTGCCGCTCTACCCGAAGGAAATGCTGCGGCACATTCCGCCGAAGGAAAACCGGCCGGCGCCAAACATCAAGCGCCGCCCAGGGCTGAAGCCCCAGCCTCTCACGCCGGGCGAGCGAGCGCTGGTCGAACGTTGGGCTGCTGAATCCGCATTTTCGCTCGGAGATTAGGCGGCCGATCGCTGGATGCCGTGAAGCCATTCGATCAACGCCGGCAGGCCGATAACCGTATTGAAAGCGATGCCGTATTGGCCCGAGCTGCTCCATCGAACCACCCCCGGCTGCGGCGGGAGACCGTTGAGGCTGACGGTGACCGCTCCTCCCACGGTCAGTGGATTGGGCACTTGTGCGCATATCCCGCCTTGGGAAATGTTGAGCAGCTGGACACGGTGAACCACTGCTCCTTCGCGAACGAAGCCGATGCAGCTGGTCTCGATCCGTGGCATCCGCGGCCGGCGGCCTTCGCTGTCCGCGGTTAGAAGCTCGACCACATCGATTGGAGAGTTGAACTCGATTCCGCAGTCGCTGCCTCTAATCCAGCTGACACGACCGGGAACCGGGCGCCCTTCCTTGATCTCCACGGTCAGTTCCTGTCCGGTATCGAGGACGCAATAGGCGCGGATAAGGGCTCCTCCCGCGGAGATGTTCTTTACAAGGCACAGTTCGCGCGTTTCGCCAATGAAGACAGAACCGACGCGAAACAGGGTCAGGTGACGGTCGCTGGACCGGCTCTCCGCGACAGGAGGTTCGGTCGACATCGAATAGAGGGTGGTTTCGACGGGCATTTCTTCCAACCGTTCGCTCCATCGTCCGCCTAGGACCGGTTACTCATCGCAACCGGTCCATCGGCACGCGATCGGACGATGTTTCTGCCGTGGCGAGTTACCATCCGGTTGCAGATAGTGCCGATTTGCAATGTGTCGGAATCGCTTTGAAGCGGGCCCCCGCAGGCGTACAAGAGAATGGAGGAGGGCCTGTCATGCGCAATGCACTGATCGTTTTGGCCGCACTGGCCGTACCCGCACCTCTAATGGCCCAGGCGACGGTGTCGCTGGATACCTATGCCGAGAAGCCCCTGGTCGACCACACCACCCAGCAACGGGATGTGCGACTCAGGACCGAAGAGAACCAGCGCATGACGGTGCCGGTAAAGGTCTCCGGCAAGGGCCCGTGGCAGTTCATCGTCGACACGGGCGCCAATCGCACGTCGATATCGAGCAATCTCGCCGCCTCGCTCGGACTTGAGGCGGGAGGCGCGACCCAGATCCACACGGTGACCGGCATCAAGACTGTCGAGACCGCGAGGATTCCGGATCTTCAGCTCAGCGATAACAACATCCACGATCTGCGCGCACCGCTTCTCGACTCGGTGAACATTGGCGCCGACGGGATGCTGGGTGTTGACAGTCTGCAGTCGCAGCAAGTGGTGTTCGATTTCACGAAGAACACGATGTCGATCGTTCCGGCGATCCGCAAAGTGGTCACTGAGAACAATGGGGCGATCGTCGTCTACGGCCGCCTCCTCAACGGGCGGCTGATCGTCACTCATGCCGATGCGGACGGAAACGACATCACCGTCGTGCTCGATACTGGATCGGAAGTCTGCGTCGGCAACGCAGCGATGCGAGAGCGGATGCAAAGGCGCGGACAGCTGACCGACGCCGGGTCCGTCGAGCTGCAATCCGTGACCGGAGAGAAGCTTCCCGGACAATATACGTTCGTGAAGAAGCTCACGTTCGGCGGGGTCGACCTCAACGGGCTGGCGGTCGTCTTCGCCAATGCTCGCACATTCCACGATCTTGGTCTCGACGATCGCCCGGCTTTGCTGCTCGGGATGAACGCGATGCGGGCGTTCAAGAAGGTGTCGATCGACTTCGCTCACCAGACCTTCAAGGTGATCGTGCCCGAGAACGGAAGCCTCGGTCCTGTACTCGTGGCGGCGCGCTAGCCCAACCCTGCGGTATCGAGGCCGAAACCTCGCAAGCGCTCGGCCAGTCGCGCTGAGATCTGTTCCAGCGCATCGCTAGTGCGCGCTTCGCATCGCGCCGTGAGCTTCGGCTCGGTCCCTGAAGCGCGAAGCAGCCACCAGCCGCCGCTCTCGCTGACCCGGAGCCCGTCCGTCGAGTTTACCGGCAGTCCCTTCGAGCGAACCTGCATCTCGATTCCTCGAAGAACTTCGTCCTTTTGCTCGTCGGGGCACGGCAAGCGCAGTTCCGGGGTAGCGAAGGTTACCGGGAGCGAACGCCGGAATTCCGCAAGGCTCAGACCCGAGCGCACCAGCGCGCGGAGGCAGCGAATGGCATTGTAGATGCCGTCATCGGCGTGATGCCAGCGGTCGCCGAAAAAGATATGCCCGCTCATTTCCCCGGCGACCGGCGCTTGCTCGCGGAGCATCGCCTCGCGCACCAGCACGTAGCCGGACGGGCTCATCACCGCCCGCCCGCCTGCCGCTTCGATCCCGCTGAACAAGACATCGCTGGACTTCACATCGCCGATCACGCTTGCTCCGGGTTGTTCCCGGAGCACATCGTGGGCCAGCAGAAGGAGCAACTGATCGGCCCAGAGAATGGCGCCTTCGCTGTCGACCACGCCGACACGGTCGCCGTCGCCGTCGAACGCGAAGCCGAGGTCCAGCCCCTGCTCGACGACTGTCCGCGAGAGGTCGGCAAGTGTTTCCGAAACGGATGGATCGGGGTGATGATTCGGAAACCGCCCGTCAATTTTGGTGAAAAGTGTGCGCTGCCGCCCTGGCAGGCGCGCGACCAGTGCCTCGACGATCTCGCCCGTCGCTCCGTTGCCGCTGTCCCACGCCGCATTTGGGATTGGCAGACTCCCGACTTCCGCGAGCAGGGCGTCAAGGTAATCGGCCGTGAGGTCGACCTCCTCGATCGACCCGCCGGAGCGCTCCGACGGCTCGACCCCCCACAACTTGCGGAGAGCATCCCCGTAAACGGGATTACCGCCGAGCATCAGCTTGAACCCGTTCTGGTCCGGCGGAAGGTGCGAGCCGGTCACCATAATCCCGCCGTCGAGCTGGAGCCGCTGAACAGTGAAGGAGACCAGCGGAGTTGGCCCCAGCGGCATCCGGAAGGCCTGCGCTCCACCCGCCACCAGGCCATCGACCAGCGCCGCTTCCAGCTCGGGCGAACTCACTCTCCCGTCGCGCGACACCGCGATCCGGCTGAGTCCGCGCGCCCCCGACATTGCAGCAAAGGCGAGGCCCAACCCAAAGGCATCCTCCTTCGTCAGCGTCTCCCCGACCGCTCCGCGCAGGTCGTAGGCCTTGCGAAGCTTCGGGTTGATCGCGGTTCGCGTCGCCAGCGTCATTCGGCGGCGATCGGCTCCGGCTGCGCCTGGAGCGTGTGCATCGCGGTGCGGTATCCCTCCAGAGTCCCAACATCGAAATAGGACTCGCCGGCGCGCACCCCTAGCGCTTCCCCACCTTGCGCCAGCCAAGCATTGACGAGCGTGCCCACATATTCGTCCGGCTCGGGCCGGTTCATCCAGAAGTCGCGAAGCTCGTGGAACACGTGTCCCGGCATCTTGAACGCGCCCCAGATCCAGTTCGACCGCGCCTCCACTGACTTCACCTGGATTTCGAGAACGCGGCCGCGCTCGTCGGTGACCACCGCATCGAAGAATTGCGGCTGCTCGACCGGAAACAGCAGGAAGGAAAGCCGATCATCCGGTAGCTCGGCAAGCCCGTTTTCCGGAAACCAGATGGTATCGGGCAGCCCCACCATCACCGGCTCGTCGTTGGGGATTACGGTGTGCGCCCGGAAGATCGCGTCGCAGAGGCCGACAGCTTCCGGCTGCACCACATAGGCCATCTCGACCGACGCGACGCGCCCGCTGCCGTAATATTCGACGATGTCCGACTTGCCGGGCGAGATCACGAAGCAGATCTTGTCGGCGCCCGCCACGATCATCCGATCGACCAGATATTCACTGACCGCCTTGGGGCGCTCGGTGAGTTCATCGAGCCGGCCGCCGACCGGGAGCAACTCCTTGGAAAAGGCGAGCGGCTGGATCCGGGTACCGTTGCCCGCAGCCGGAATTACGCCCCACATGCTTCGATCTCCGCCAGTTCCGTTGTGTGCTGAAGAGGGGTGCCATTCCCAATCAGATCGAGCAGTTGTTTGGCCCGATGCACCGACGTATGCTCGTCCAGCACCCGTTCCCGCGCCCGCTGGCCGATTGCGCGCAATTCCTCGTCCGAACGGTCGATCGCACCGACGACATCTTCGCTGCTTCGTGCGATCAGTATCTCCTCTCCGGGTCCGAAGAAGGCTCCGAGCCCGGCCCAGTCATCGCTGATGATCGCCGCTCCGCACGCAGCCGCTTCGAAGAGCCGGCCCGATGGGCACCAGCCCATTCGCGCCATGTCGGCGCGGGTGACGTTCAGGGTCAGGCGCGACGAGCAGAAGAAGCTCGGGTGATGCGCGGGCGGGATATGCTCCAGCTTTCGCACGTTCCGGGGCCACTCGATATTATCCGGGTAGGCGCTTCCGCCGACCAGGAAGTCGCGCCTGGGGCGCTGACGCGCCGGCTCGATCAGTAGCCGCTCGACCCCGTCCTGACGATCGGCAGCGTAGGTACCGAGGTAAGAAAGATCGGCCGCATACCACGGTTCGTTCGGCGCCGGCTTGTGCCAGTAATGATCGACGTGCCCATAAAGGGGCGCCGCGCGCCGGGCGCCCAGCCGGGACCGAAGCTCGGCCAGCGCCTGACCGCCGGTGTAGCTCAGCACCAGGTCGAAGTCGCCGAGGCCCTGCTCCGGAAGGTAGCTCACCCGCTCGCCTTGCTCCAGCCGCGCCAGAGTCACCGGCGTGTCGAGATCGTAGAACAGCTTCTGTCCCGGTGCGTGGTCCAGCACCAAGGCCGCCGCCTCGCGTCCGTCCGGGCAGTAGGAGGTGACGATTGCCACATCCGCCGAACGGACCTCGCGCCGGGCTGTCGCGGCGACCGAGTCCCAATTGGGGTAGAGGAGCAGTTCCGCACCGTCCCACATGTCCCACAAATCGCGGTTGGTGGCGTACCAGGGCGCCTCCTTCTCGAAGAAGACGACCTCGTGGCCCAGGCTCGTCAGCGCCTTCATCAGTCCGCGCCACAAGGTGGCGTGGCCGTTCCCCCAGGATGAACTGATGGTGAGGCCGAAGATTACGAATTTCATGAGGCGGCCGGCGGCATGACTTCACCCAGTCTCAAACTGCCGGTCAGCAACGCCGCACTCCCGAATCTTCTACTTACGAAATCGAACCGCGCCCAAACCGATTGGTTCCGTATCCTATGCCGTGTCAGACCAGCTCCGGACCGCCTGCTCGTAATCTGTACGTTCGGCTTCAACGCGCTCTTTCACAGCTTCGAGTTCGTCGGCCTGCTTCTGCTCCAGTTCCCGGCGTTCGCGCTCGAGCTGCCGCTCCTGCTCGTCGATCTCCCGAAGTTGCTTCGACTGATGCTCTTCCAGCGCCTCCAATGCTTCCTCTGCCTTCGTCAGCTTCGCCCGGCTCGGCTTCGGGCCACGCGGTTTGACCACTTCCGCCTGCTCGACCGGCTTCTTCTCCGGCCGCCTTTGCAGCGACGAGGCAGTCCGCTCCAGCGCGGCAAGCTGCTCGGCGTCGCTCCCGCGAAGCACCTTGATCACCTCGCCGGGATGTTCGAGCGCCGCCTTCGTCAGCGCCTCGTCGGTGACCTGATGGGCAGAACCCTGCCCGAACAGGTTGGTCTTCGCGCCCCAGGCTTCCAGCGCCGCCTTCTGGCTCGGCGCCGCGACATAGGCGTCGTGGAACCCGACCGGCGTGCAATAGACCTTGAGCTTTGCCTTGCGCGGCTTTGCCATGGCCGATCAACGCGGATGACGGCGGATCGTCTCCTCGGGAACAGCAACCGCGCCGCAATGGTTGCGGCAGTGAACCGAAAACGGAGCAGCCATTGCCTATCGAGCAATTCGCAGTCGAGACAGCCCATTCGGTTTCGCGGGTGGTGGAGCTGACCGGGATCGCGATTATTGCCGGCGGCGCGGCCGCCACCTTGCTGATCTTCCTCTATCGTCTGGCCCGGCGGGAGAATACCGACACGACGGTCGCTAGCTTCCGCTCCAATCTCGGACGCGCCATCCTTCTCGGGCTCGAATTCCTCGTCGCTGCCGACATCATCAACACGGTCGCGGTGACGCCGACCTTGCTGAGCGTCGCTGTCCTCGCCGGGATCGTGCTGATCCGGACTTTCCTGAGCTTCAGCCTTGAGGTGGAGATCGAAGGCCGCTGGCCCTGGCAGCGGGGGCGAGAGAAGGAGCGGCAGGTCTAAGCCCCTCAGCCGCCCGTACGCTCGTGTCCGCTGCCGCGAAAGTTCACAAAGTTCGCGAGCCTATACGTGCGCGCGAGGCGCATCAGCCGTGCTCCTCGTCGTCGATCGGTTCGCCGCTTGCCGTTTCGCCGAGCCGAGCATCGAGATAGTCGATCGGCTCCACCTCGCACTCCTCCGCTGGAATGTCGGTGAAGCTGGCCATCAGCTGCGGAAGCTCGTTGCGCGCCGAGTCACGCGCATCGCCGGTTGTGGCGGCCAGCGCCTTGGCCGAGGGCGAGCCGAACTGCGCCGGATCGAGCCGCGACAGAAGCCAGGTCAGCATGTAATCCGACGGCATCCGCCGCTCCATCACCAGCGCGCCATCCTTGTAGAAGCGCTCGACGCGGCCATTCAGCGCGCGGTCGAACGCAATCGCGGCGAGGCGCGTGGCGGACAGCCGGAGCGCCGCATCCCAGGCGCGGGCGAAGCTTTCCGCACCCGGCTTGGCGCGCAGCCGGTAGACCGAGCTGGAGGAAACGCCGACGAGGGCGCAGGCCTCGCCGACATGGCCGGTCAGCGCCAGATGCTCGATGAACTTGCGCTGCCGCTCGGCCGTCCAGCCGGCGTGGCATTTGCGCGTCGGCGCGGTTTCGAATTCGGGGAGGGTCGGTGGCGGTACAACATCCGCTTCATCGCGGACGATCTTCAGTTTGCGGGACATGGGACGACTCCTTTGGATAACAGGAATCGTGCTGAATGAACCAAATAGGCGCGTGTAGGAAAGGTTGGCGGCTCAGCCCTTTCCGCGCCTGGCGAACTTCCGGGTAGCGGCGAGGTCCAATCCCTCCATCCGCAATTGTCGTACCGCAGCGGAATCGTGTTCGGACAAAATGGCGGCGAGCACGTGGGCTCCTGTGATTGGCCTCGCGCCCGACGCCTGTGCATCGAGGATCGCGCGTTGCACCACGCGTTGAAAAGCGTCCGTTGGCGAAGCGTCTGTCATGTTCCCGGGATGGCGCGGAGCTGCCACGTCGGCTGAACGCGCAAGGCGCTCCCTTGCAGAGGCCGGGTCGACTCCGCTCGCCTTCATCACCGCCATCGCGTCCGGATCTTCGGTGAGCGACAGCAGCAGATGCTCCAATGTCGCTTGGCTCTGCCATCGCTCCACAGCCGTCTCAAGCGACCGGTGCAGCGTCGCCTCCAAATCGCGCGAGAAGAAGGGCGGGGGTTCTGGCTCACGCATCAATCGATGCGGCATCGAATCTGAATTCTTGATCAGCGCCGCCAGGGTATTCCAATCGGCCACTCCGAAGAGGTGGGCGATCAGCTCCAGGCTTTCGCCAACACTGATCTTGCAATTCTTGGCGGCAAGTGCGTCGCGGAGCACGTGCGCCATGCTCTTGGCATCGCGGTAATCGCGCATAGTTCGGTCCTTTGCGTTGAACGAAGGCTGGATGTCAGGTGCTCGCGTTGCTGACCCGTTCGTTCGGGCAAAGGGCTGTAGAATTCCGATACGTTCACTGTACCCCTAGGGGCGCGAGCAGCAGGTCGCATCAACCAGTTGCGAACGTGCGCCAGCGGGCGGTCGCCTGTCAATCTTCCTGATCGGCGAGCGGCGGCGGCTGGAGCCAACTGGCGATCCAGGTCGGCAGGAGCATCGCGATCGCCTGGAGTCCAAGGGCGAGACTGATCCAGTCGTTCGGCATGTGTGGGCGCCATATGCCGAGCGGCTCCGCGCCGGCCATGTAACAGCAGCCGAGCATCGCCAGTACCGTGATCCCGATGCCGGACGTCGCATAGGCGCGCGCCTTCACCGTTAGCTCCCGCTCATCCAAGGGATCGCGCGCAGTCGCCACGAAGCGCGGCCCAAAGGTCCGAAGCAACATCGCTGTCATATAAGCGCCGTAGAAAAGCAGCCATCCGACAAAGAATTTGGCGGTAGGCCTCGAGGCTATTGAAGCCATAAGCACATAGCCGACGATCAACGCCGCCAATACGAACAAAGGTATCCACCTCAAGCTGCGCGGCCGCACCTTCCGGAACAGGATCTTGTCGATGCCGATTGCGTAGACGAGATCGTCCAGCTTCTTGAGCAGGCTCATTGTTGGTCTCCCGCCGCGGCGGCGCGGCGCAATGTGTCGGCGACGGATTCGAAGCGCTGAAAGGAAAAGAGGAGCTCGACGGACACGCCGAAGTAAGCGGCGATCTTCATCGCCAGCTCCAGGCTCGGCTTGTAATCGCCGCGCTCAAGATAGCCGATCGTCTGGTTGTTTACGCCGACGGCCTCGGCGAGCTCACGCCGGGAGACGCCGCGCTCGGCTCTGAAGACGGCGATACGGTTGTAGAGGTTCGACACAAATCCATCGTCTAAAGGTTACGATGTATTGTGTGTACACAACAAAGCGCCGCGAGGTCAAGAGTACCTGCGCTGCTCTTCTCTTCTTACGGGAGGGGTTTGCCTTGCCTCGGCGCGCGCTCTGCCCCATCAACGCCCCCCATGAATGCCGCCGAGATCGCAAGCCTGCTGTGCTCCCGCCTGTGCCACGACCTGATGTCGCCGGTGGGCGCGCTGAACAACGGAATCGAGCTGCTTGCCGACGAGCAGGACCCGGACATGCGGGTGCGGTGCATGGAGCTGCTCGCCGAGAGCGCGCGGACGTCGGCCAACAAGCTCAAATTCTTCCGGCTCGCGTTCGGCGCGGCCGGCGGATTTGGCGACTCGATCGATGTCGGGGAGGCGCGATCCGCGCTGGAAGGGCTGTTCGGGAGCGACGGCCGGACCGAGATCGGCTGGATGGTGCCCGGCGGGAAGCTTCCCAAGGGCGCGGCAAAGCTGCTTCTCAATTTGGCTCTGATCGGAGGCGATGCGCTGGTGCGCGGCGGCCGCCTGGATATCGGCGCCGAGCAGGGGCCGGACGGGATCGAGATCGCCATCCGCGCCGAAGGACCTCGAGTGGTGCTCGATGCCGGGGTGAAAGCGATGCTTCTGGACGGCGCCAGCGAAGCGATCGAGCCGAGAACCGCGGGCGCGTGGCTCGCCCATACGCTTGCGGCCGAGGCGGGCGGGTCTATCCAGCTTTCGCAGGATGAAAGCGTTCTCATCATCGGTGCACAACTTCCGCCCCAGACTCCTCAATAAACTCAGGGCAAGGATAACGGGGAATTAACTCCTGCCGCGCATAAGGCCGTTAATTCGGACTTGGGGATTTGCGCGCCGATGGACGATCTGATTGCCGATTTCGTAGCGGAAAGCCGCGAGATGCTCGAAGCACTCGGCGGCGAGATCGTCGCGTGGGAAGCCAATCCGGACGATCGCTCGCGTCTCGATTCGATCTTCCGCTTCGTCCACACCGTCAAAGGGAATTGCGGGTTCTTCGATTTTCCGCGGCTGGAGGCGCTGAGCCACGCAGCCGAAGATGCGTTGGCCGATGTTCGCGCCGGGCGCAGGCAGGCCGACGGTCCGCTGGTCAGCGCAGTCCTGGCGATCATCGACCGAATCGGCGAAATGATCGGAGCGATCGAGGCGGGCGAGGGTATTCCTGACGGCGACGACAGCTCGCTGTTCGCCGCTCTCGAACCGGGGGCCGAATTGACTGCAGCGCCGGTCGCCGCCGCGATGGTCGAAGGCGGTGGGCGCAGCGTTGCGCCGCGAACCATCCGCCTCTCCGTCGAGCTTCTCGACCGCGTGATGAGCACGGTTTCCGACATGGTGCTGGCGCGCAACGAATTGGCGCGGCGGCTTCGTGAATCCTCGACCGAGGTTTCCGTCGATGGGGCGTTCGAGCGCCTGTCATCGATCATCGCCGAAATGCGCGATGCGATCACCCGCACACGTATGCAGCGGATCGAGAACCTGTTCGTGGCGCTGCCGCGGATGGTGCGCGATCTCTCGGCGGAGCTCGGCAAGCAGGTATTGGTTGATATCGATGGCGGCGACGTGGAGCTCGATCGCGAGATGATCGAGATGATCCGCGATCCGCTGACTCACATCATCCGTAACGCTGTCGACCATGGAATCGAAAAGCCCGCCGACCGTCTGAAGGCAGGCAAGCGCGAAATCGGCCTCCTGTGCGTTTCAGCCAGGCAGTCCGGCAACCAGATCCTGATCGACATTCAGGACGACGGCCGCGGAATCGACGGCAAGAAGCTGGTAGAGAAGGCGATTTCGACCGGCATGTTGGACAAGGCCGGAGCGGCGCAGCTTAGCCCGCGCGAGCAGCTTGCGCTGGTTTTCGAGGCTGGCCTTTCAACCGCGCAGGAGGTCACCGCGATCTCTGGCCGCGGAGTGGGAATGGATGTGGTCCGCTCCAACGTCGAGCGGATCGGCGGCATCGTCGAAGTCGACAGCCGCCTGGGCGAGGGAGCGCGGATGACCTTGAGGGTCCCGCTGACTCTCACGATTATCCCGGCGCTCACCGTTTCGATTGGATCGCACCACTTCGCAATTCCGCGCTCGGCGATCGAGGAGATCGTTCGCGCCAATGGCGAATCTGTGACGTTCGACAGCCTTGGCGGGGCTGGTATTGCAACGATTCGCGGGCGGCGGGTTCCGGAAGTGGCGCTTGCCGACATTCTCGGGCTCGAGAGCCAGATCCGTCCGGAGGAGCGCAACTTCGTCGTTTTGCGGCCCGCGGGCGGCGATCTCTATGCGCTCGCCGTCGATCGGATCCACGATCACGAGGAACTGGTGGTGAAGCCGGCCGCCCCGGCCGTGATGGCGACCGGCCTTTATGCTGGCACCACGCTTGCCGACGACGGCAGCCCGATTTTGTTGTTCGATCCGGCGGGCCTGGCACAGGTCGGGGGTGTAAAGCTGGAAACGCATGAGCGTTCGGCACGAGTCGCCGAGGGCCCCGCGGCCGAGCATGCGCAGACGGTTTCAGTGCTTCTGTTCCGCGGTCTCGACGGTGCCCGGCGAGCCCTTCGCCTCGCCGTCGTCGACCGGATCGAGGAAGTCCCGGCCAAGTCGATCCGCAAGGCGGCTGGCCAGCTTCGGGTCCAGCTCGGCGATTCGATCCTTCCGCTCGCGGGCGTCAACGCCGACCTTCCGAAGGACGAGAAGGTTCGGGTGTTCCGACTCAACGACGGCACGCACGAGATCGGCTACGCCTTCCGCGAGGTTATCGACCTCTCCGCGATCGAGCGCGATGTGATCCTCAGCGACAATACCGGCGAGGTCAGCGGCGTGACTCTGATCGATGGCGAGCCGGCCGAACTGGTCGATGCCCACTGGCTGTTCGCCAATCATGTCGGCCTGAGCGCACGCAGCGGGTCTCGCAAGCTGGTGTGCAAGCTGCCGAGCGCCGACTCGTGGATGCAGAACATGCTTCGGCCGATCGTCGAGGCCGCGGGGTATCGGGTCGTTGGCGACGAATATGATGGCCAACCGGACCTGGAGATCGCTTCGCAAGGCGAGAGCGCCAAAACCGATTCGTCCGAACGCAAGATCGTCCTTCGGCCCGAGCGCGATGGCGACGATCAACAAAGCATCTACCGCTATGATCGCGCGGGGCTGCTGATGGCCTTGAAGGCCGCTGGAGCAGGGGGCGGAAAATGAACGAGCTGCTTTTGATCGTCAGCATCGGTGAGCAGCGCGTCGCGCTGCCGGCCGCCGCCGTCGAGTCGGTCGTCGAACTGGATACTCTGATCCCGGTGCCGAGGGCCCCGCCGCACGTTGCCGGACTCTCCGCACTGCGCAGCCGGGTGCTGACCGTGATCGATTGTCTTCGCTCGCTGGAGCTGGGGGTGAGCGATTGCTCCGACGGCATTCGCGAAGCGGCGGTCGTCGAGCTCGATGGGCACCATTACGCGCTCATCGTCGACGTCGTCGAAGACGTCGTCGAGGCGCTTTCCGATCCGACACCTGTGAGGGCGGCGATGGAAGCAGGGTGGGAGCGGGCATCGATCGGAATGGTGGAGACGGAAACCGGACCGATTTTGGTGGTCGATGTTGCAGCATTGATTTCAGGAGCGGAAGCCCGCGCGGCTTAAGCTCTTCGTTACTCTTATTGTTTAAGCACTGTGGCAGTTCAGCGGGAAGCGGGAAGCATGAAGAGCTGTTTGATCGTCGATGACTCCAAGGTGATCCGCAAGGTCGCGCGGCACATCCTCGAGACTCTCGAATTCGAGGTCGAGGAAGCCGGCGACGGCCAGGAGGCGCTTTCGCGCTGCGAGAGCAAGATGCCGGACGTGGTCCTGCTCGACTGGAACATGCCGGTGATGAGCGGAATGGAGTTCCTCCGGATGCTCCGCCAGCGCGGCCATAGCGACCAACCGAAGGTCGTTTTCTGCACGACCGAGAACGACATGGCGCACATCCGTGCAGCCCTTGAGGCGGGTGCGGACGAATATGTGATGAAGCCCTTCGACCGGGAAACTCTTCACGTAAAGCTTCAGCTCGTCGGCGTCGCCTGAGGGCGCGAGCGATGGAGCGGGGCCTCGCCAGATCGCGGGACCGCCAGGAGCCCCGGATAGCGTCGCGACGGCGAATCCGGTTGATGATCGTCGATGATTCGATGGTCGCCCGGGCAGTCCTTTCGCGAATGATCGAAAGCGATAGCGATTTCGAAATCGCTGCAGTCGCCGGCACCGCCGAGGACGCGATTGACGCTCTTCAGGCAGTCAGGGTCGATACGATCCTCCTCGATCTGGAAATGCCCGGCGCTGGCGGGCTCAAGCTCATTCCCGAAATCATCAAGGCAGCAGGCGGAGCGCGGGTGATGATCGTCTCGTCGTTTGCCGACGAGGGGGCGGAACATACGGTGCGCGCCTTGGCGCAAGGTGCTGCCGATGCGATGCCCAAGCCGGGCACGGGCCGATTCAACGGCCGATTCTCAGAGGTGATGCTGTCGAAGCTCAAGGCGCTTGGGCGCGCCGACGACCAGCCGCCGCTTCCCGAACCGATCAAGCTTCAGGGCTTCGGACCGCTGAGGGCGATGCCGGCGGAGCATATCGGGTTGCTGGCGATCGGCGCATCCACCGGCGGAATCCACGCGCTTTCCACCTTCTTCCAGACGCTGCCGCCGCGGATCGGAGTGCCGATCCTGGTGACTCAGCATCTGCCGGCGCCGTTCATGCCGGTTTTCGCGCGCCAGCTTGGAGTCGCCGCGAGGCGCGAGACTTTGGTGGGGGAAGACGGAATGCGTCTGGCGCCGGACAGGATCATCGTTGCTCCGGGCGATGGGCACCTCGCGGTCGAGGCCATCAGCGGCGGTCACGTCGTCAATCTTCTCAATCACCCGGTGTCCAGCGGCTGCATGCCTTCCGTCGACCCGATGTTCGCTTCGGCGGGCGAAGAATTCGGCGCCGGAGCTTTGGGAGTCATTCTCACCGGGATGGGCAAGGACGGCCTTGAGGGTGCCGCGACTTTGGTAGCCAACGGCGGCTCGGTCCTGGCTCAGGACGAAGATAGTTGCGCCGTCTGGGGGATGCCGCGCGCGGTCATTGAGGCGGGGCTGGCAAGCGCAGTCATGCCGCCGGAGAAAATCGCACGCCGAGTTGCGTCGCGGGTGGGAGATGAGCCGTGCAAGTAAGCGACAGCTCAAGCCGGATCCTTGCCGGCCTGCTCGAGGCACGCACCGGGCAGCAGCTGACGATGAACCGCCGCTGGCGAATCGAGACGGCGCTTGCGGGACTGCTTCGCGAACGCGGCATCGGCACGCTCGACGAGCTGATCACAATCCTGGTGATGGGCAAGGAGCCCGGGCTGTCCAATGCAGTCGTGGAAGCGCTGCTCAACAACGAGACGTACTTCTTCCGCGACCGGCAGCCGTTCGACCTGCTCGCGCGGCACGCGCTTCCGGTCCTGCGCGAGCGCCGGGGATCGAACCGGCGGCTGAAGCTCTGGTCGGCGGGCTGCTCGACCGGCCAGGAAGTCTATTCGCTGGCGATGCTGTTCGCGGAGAATCCGGCGGCGTGGCACGGCTGGAGCATCGACATCACCGGAACCGACGTATCCTCGGTGGTCGTGGAGCGGGCTCGGACCGGAATCTACACGCAATTCGAAGTGCAGCGGGGCCTTGGAATCCAGCAGACCATCCGCTGGTTCGAAGAGATCGAGGACGGCTGGCGCGCGGTCGACGAGATCCGCAAGCACATCCGTTTCCAGGTTCACAGTGTGCTCGAAGCGCCGCCCCATCCAGGCGCCTTCGACATCGTCCTGTGCCGCAACGTCCTCCTCTATTTCACCGAGGAGAAAAGGCGGATGGCGTTCGACCGGGTTGCCTCCGCGCTTGCTCCTGACGGGTGGCTGATGCTCGGCGCCGGCGAGACGGTGATCGGCCAGACCGACCGCTTCGGCGCCGATGTCGAGGCGCGCGGCCTCTATCGCCTCAAGGACGGTGACGCGCTCACCGAAAAGCGGGCCGGCCCCGATCGCAGAGCCGCCGAGGCCTAAGGCTTAGGCTTGACCGAAGGGCGCAAATTTGCGCCTCTATCGAAATGGACTTTATCGAGCGGTCATCGCCCAATTTCGACGAGCGGGCGCTGCCGGTCTCGATGATCGTTCTCCACTATACCGGAATGCCGGACGCCGAGGGGGCACTCGACCGGCTTACCTCGCCGGAGGCGCAGGTTTCCGCGCATTACCTGATCGATGAAGACGGCAATGTGTACCGGCTCGTCGAGGAATCGAAGCGTGCCTGGCACGCGGGCAAGTCGCGCTGGCGCGGGATCGCGGATGTGAATTCGGCGAGCGTCGGGATCGAGATCGTCAACCCCGGCCACGAATTCGGCTACCGCCCCTTTCCCGACGAGCAGATCGCGGCGCTGATCCCGCTCGTCGCCGACATCAAGGACCGGCACGGGATCAGCCGGGGCAATGTCGTCGGCCATTCCGATGTGGCCCCGGCGCGCAAGGAAGATCCGGGCGAGCTGTTCCCATGGCACGCACTCGCCAAGAGGCGGCTGGCGCTGCCGAGCCCGACCCGCGAGCTGGTCGACCCTTTCTGGACCGATGCCGGGTTCCTTCTGGCGCTGGAGCGGTTCGGCTACGATGTTACGAATTCGCAGAAGGCGGTGATCGCCTTCCAGCGCCGCTTCCGCCCCGACCGGATCGACGGGATCATCGACGGGGAATGCAGGGCGAAATTGCTGTCGCTGCTTCTGCCGAAACCGCAGTGAGGGGCGGGTGATTACTGCCGATCCATTTGAGGCCGTTGCTATTTGGGAGCGCGTGAGGACCGCCGGATTGATGGCGCTGATCATAGCCGCCTTGTGGGCATTAACGTGGCTCAGCTTTCAGGGGCTCGTCACAGACGGAACGCCTGTCAAAGCGGAAGTCGTGCAGTTCGGAACCTATCCAGCATCGAAGGTCGCGGGGGGCGGTCTGCCCGTCCTAACGGTCCGGCTCCCGGATGGCTCGATCCGGAACGTCGAAGCTACCTGGGCAGACGTCGACAATTGTGCGCCCGGCCGCTGGATTTCCCTTCTTGAGCAGGGACGTGCACTGCAAGTCGGACGACCGGGTTGCGATAATGGGCACTGAGCTGGCGTAAGACTCTGCACCAGTGCAGCCGCCCCCGTCATTCCCGCGCATGCGGGAATCCCGCTGTTCTTCGGCTCGCATTATTGAAGAAGCGGGACCCCCGCTTTCGCGGGGGTGACGGATGCACTATATCCCTCCCGTCAGAGGGCCGGGCGGCCGCGGCCCCGGACTTGATCCGGGGGCGAGGAAAGTCCGGGCTCCACGGAAGAACGGTGCCGGGTAACGCCCGGCGGCCCCGGCGCAGGCCGGGGTCAGGGACAGTGCCACAGAAAGCATACCGCCCCACTTCGGCGGGGTAAGGGCGAAAGGGTGCGGCAAGAGCGCACCGCGTCCTTGGCAACAAGGGCGGCACGGTAAACCCCACCGGGTGCAAGACCGAATAGGGGCGCCATATGGGCTATTCCGGCCCGGCGCCCGGGTTGGTTGCTTGAGGGGCGGGGCGACCCGTCTCCTAGAGGAATGGCCGCCGCTTCCGCCAAGCCTTTGGTTTCGGGGGGAGTACAGAACCCGGCTTACAGGCCCTCTGGCGCTTTGTTCCCCTGCGAAGGCAGGGGTCCAGGACAGGCTCCGAAGGAGCCTTTCCATGTAAACAAGACCGCGCTTCCGCTGAAGCTGCAGCGCGGGTTCTGGGCTCCTGCCTTCGCAGGAGCACTAACGCCTCGCATCGGGCGCAGTGCGTGACTAGATGGGATCAAATGGCGAAGTTTCAGCGATCGAACGACTGGGGATTTCCGCGTTGGCGCGGCTACGGCAAAGGCCGTGGCGCGGCGGCCCGCGTACGCTTGTGCGATCGCGTCGGCTGCAGCGAGCCGGGCGATTGTCCCGCGCCCAAGGCTCCGAACAGCAACGAACGCTGGTATTTCTGCGAGGCGCATGCCGCCGAATATAACAAGAATTGGAATTACTTCGCCGGGCTGAATCCCGAAGAGGCGGCAAAGCGCGAGGCCGACGAGCAGCGCGGAGCCAACGGCTATCGCCACTCGTCGCACTGGCAATGGGGCGGCCCCGGCGACGGCACCCGAAGCCGCGACGAAATGCGCGCCCTCGACGCGCTGGAGCTTGAGGCGGATGCGGATTTCACTGCTGTGAAGGCCGCGCACCGGCGGCTGGTCAAGGAAACTCACCCGGACGCCAACCCCGGCGACGAGGAAGCCGCCAAACGCTTCAAACAGGTCCAGGCGGCGTACGATGTGCTGAAGAAGGCTGAGGAGCGCCGCGCGCAGGCCGAGTAGTGACGCCCCCACTCGTCATTCCCGCGAAAGCGGGAACCTAGCTTGTCGAGAAGACTGCTGAAGCAGTCTGCCAGCTTCCGCTGGCATCAGCAATTCCACTGGGTTCCCGCTTTCGCGGGAATAACGAAATCAAGCTCAGGCAGCCGCCGCGTATCGCTCCGCCGTCTGCTTCACCAGTGCGATCATGTTCGGCACGCCCTGGGTTCGGTTGGCGCTGAGGTGTTTTGACAGCTCGAACGGCGCCAGCGCTTGCGTGACATCCATGCGCGCCACTTCCGCCGCAGGCCTGTCCTGAACCGCCGACAGGACCAGCGCTACGATGCCTTTGGTGATCGCTGCATTGCTGTCGGCCAGGAAGTGTAGCCGCCCTTCGTCGCTCGCGGCGGGATAGACCCATACATCGGCCGAGCAGCCGCGCACCTTGGTGGCGTCAGTCTTCAAGGCATCCGGCATCGGCTCCAGCTTGCGGCCGAGATCGATCAGCAGCCGGTACCGGTCCTCACGGTCGAGAAGCTCATATTCGTCCAGAATTTCGCTGAGCGGGGGCAGCGGCATCAGCGATCGCGGAGCTCCTCGATCTCCTTCGCGAGGCTGTTTTCCTTCTCGATCGCGATCCGTTCGAGGACCTTGATCCGCTCCTTGAGCTGAACGACTTCGTCGTGCAGCCGGATGGTTTCCGCTTTCAGCTTCGGATCGCCGCCTTCTTCATTGTGAAAATGGAAGAAGGGGGCGCTTCTGCCGGCCCCGTGTTTCATGCCAGCTTTCATCACGCTTGCGATCATCACGATCGCGACGATGAGCACGATGAAGAGATCGCCGTTCATTGAATCTTGTCTCCGCTTTCGATCCTGTCCTTGTCGCGAAGAGCCTCGATCTGCGCCGCCGTTTGCGCGCCGCTGTCGGTGACGATCTGCTCCAGAACGCGAAGCCGTTGTTCGAACCGCTCCATGTGCTGTGCATATTGGGCGCTCTTTTCCGCCGCTAGCGCGCTTTGGGAGGAGATCTGCTTCTCCTTGACCCGAAGCCACATTTTGAACGGCGCGATCGAGATCGCAGCGAGAGGAATCAAGACCCAGACGGTTGCGGGGTCATCGAGAAAAAACATGGAAGCTCCTTACTCGGCTATTTGCGCGCGCCGGCAGCGGGTTTCAACAAGGGCTGCTCCCGAAGCGCCTCGATCTGCGCAGCGGTCTCCGCTCCACCATCGGTGACGATCTGCTCGAGCACTCGGACGCGTTGTTCCAGTTGCGCATTGCTCGCCGCATATTGTGCGGCCTTTTCAGCCGCGAGGCGAGTTTCGGAATCGAGCTGTTTCTCCTTCCACACGAAGAAACGCCAGAAAGTCAGCATGATCAGCAGCGTTCCGGCGATGATCGCAGTGACGATGATGTCGAAAATGTCGCCGGAGCTCATTACGCATTCCCCCCTTTGTCGATCTTCAGCGACTCGATCTCACGGGCGAGTTGCGAGGGCTGATCGGTCACGATCCGCTCCACGGTTTGAAGCCGGTCCTTGATGGCTCCGACCTCGGCACGAAGCTGCGCGTTTTCCGTCGTCAGGAGCTTGATCCGTTCCTGCGATTCGCGGTTGGCCTTTGGGTAAACCGTTTTGCCCCATGCGCCGTCGAGCGGATAGCCGTGTTTCATCCGGAGCCAGGTGTTGGCAAGCACCCCGATCATCGGGACTGCGATGGCGATCGCGATAATCGGCAGAACGAGCTGCAGAAGTTTGACGATGTCGGGATCCACCGGGCCGTCCTCCTACTGAAGCTGTTCGATGTCACGGGCGAGCCGGGACGGCTGATCCGTCGCGATCCGCTCAAGCGTCTGGAGCCGGTCTTTGATTGCCCCCATCTCGGCTCTCAGTTGCGCATTCTCGCTGGTCAGCAGCTTTATGCGTTCCATCGACTCCCTGTCGCTCTTCGGATGAAGCGCCTGGCCCCATGCGCCGTCGAGCGGATATCCGTGCCTGATTCGAAGCCAGGTCTGTAACAGCCACCCACCGACACCGATGGCGGTGATCACCGCCACCATTGGCAGAAGTGTGCCGACGACACTCGCCCATTGCATGAAGCTGTTCATTTCGTCCCCTTATCTGAGCTGCTCGATTTCGCGCGCCAGCGAACGGTTTTCGGTCGTCACATAATGTTCGATGTCGGCAAGCCGGCGGTCAATGTCGCGGAAGCGCGAATGGATGTCGCGCGCGGTACGGCTCGGATTGGAGCGCACCCCTTGCCAGAACTGCCGCTGCTCCGGGTCCGCCTCGTAAAATTGATCGGGCTTTCTGGGTGCCACCCACCCGGTGACAAGATAGATCGCCAAGGCGACTGGCCCAAGGAACGCGAGGAGGATGAACCAGCCAAGGCGGACCAGCGTCGGGTCCACGCCAGTGTAGTCCGCGATCCCGGCGCACACGCCCATGATCTTGCTGTTCCTCTTGTCGAGGTAGAACTTCGTCCGGCTGGGAGGTTGCGTGCTCATGCTCTTTCTCCGCTGCGAGTGCGAGTGCGGGAAAAGCTATCGGGAATTGAAGCTGAGGAATCGGGCAGGCAGCTTTGCCGCCATTCCGGGTTTTCGGCATTCATGATCCGCTCGATCGTGCACAGCCGGTCGTCCAGCCGCCGCGCGAGGTCATAAAGATCGTCGAGGAGTTTTTCGTCTTCTCCAGTGAGCGTTTTCGCCTGCTTCCACTGGGTGACGTAGTGAAAGATGATCCAGACCGGGGCCACCACCGTCAGGAGGAGAATCGGGAGAACTATCATCTATTTCGCTCCCCTTGCCGCCATCGCGGCCTTCATTGCCTCAAGCTCGGCGTCAACCTTCTCGGACGACTTCAATTCGGCGATTTCCTCTTCCAGGCTCTTCGGGCCTGTCATTCCCAAGGCATCGGCGCGGCCTTCGGCGAAATCGGCGCGGCGCTCCAGAACTTCGAACTTGCTGAACGCATCCTCCGTGCGGTTGCCGTTGAGCAGCTCGCTCGCCCGGGCGCGGGTGATCGCGCTTTCCATGCGGTGCGAAATGGCGTTCTGTCTGGCGCGAGCCTCGCGCAGCTTGCCCTGCAGCCGGGCGATGTCTGCCTCATAGGCCTTCAGCGTTTCGTCGATAGCGGCGATTTCCTGACGAAGACCGCCAGCCATATCCGCCGCCTTTTGCCGCTCGATCAGCGCCGCCTTGGCGAGGTCCTCGCGGCCTTTGCTGAGCGCCAGCTCGGCTTTCTCCGTCCAGCTCGACTGCATATCCTCGAGCCGGCCGAGTGTCCTGCGCATGTCCTTGCCGTCGGCGATTGCCTTGGCCGCGGTGGCGCGCACCTCAACGAGAGTCTCCTCCATCTCGAGGATGATCATCCGGATCATCCGGGCCGGGTCTTCCGCCCGGTCCAGCATCTCCGTCATGTTGGCAGCGAAAATATCGCGTGCTCGGGAAAATATACTCATTGCTTAACTCCGCAATGTATTCAGGGCCCTGTGCCAATTGGCAAAGCAACAGTCATGCCAGAATTCAAGACGCTAGGGAAAAGTGCGAAAATTCTCCAAAAATCGCTGATTTCCGAGCGAAATATCTTGCCAACTCATAGTATTTGTCACCAACTGTCGGCGTATGGAGCGGGCTGAAACATTCGTCGGTCAAAGCAACGCTGTCCTCGATGCGATCGAGCGGGCAAGCCGTGCGGCCGCGCTCAATCGTCCCGTACTGGTAATCGGGGAGCGAGGCACCGGCAAGGAATTGGTGGCCGAGCGTCTCCACCATTTGTCGCCGCGCTGGGCCGGTCCGCTGGTGACGATGAACTGCGCCGCGCTCCCGGAAAATTTGATCGAGGCGGAGCTGTTCGGGCACGAGGCTGGGAGCTTCACCGGCGCCGCCAAGACGCGCCACGGCCGCTTCGAGGAAGCGGACGGAGGCACCCTGTTCCTCGACGAGCTCGCGACCCTGTCTTCCCCTGCGCAGGACCGGCTTTTGCGTGCCGTCGAATATGGCGAGATCACCCGGATCGGCGCATCGAAGCCGGTCAGCGTCGATGTTCGGATCGTCGCGGCGACGAACGAGCATCTCCCCACTTTGGTCGAACAGGGGCGGTTTCGCGCCGACCTCCTCGACCGGCTTTGCTTCGAGGTGATTACGCTACCGCCGCTTCGCTCGCGGCAGGGCGATGTGCCGCTGCTCGTCGAACATTTCGGGCGGCGCATGGCGGCCGAGCTCGAGTGGCCCAATTGGCCCGGGTTCAGCCCCCGCGCGATGGCGGAACTTGAGGCGTACCGCTGGCCCGGCAACGTGCGCGAGCTCCGCAACGTGGTCGAGCGTGCCGTCTATCGCTGGGAGGATCCGGAACGGCCGATTGACGAGATCCAGTTCGATCCCTTCCACTCGCCGTGGGCGCCGTCCAAAGCGCCGGCTCCGGCTCCGGCTCCGTCTGCCGCGCCAACGCCGGTTCCGGGGGAAGACGCCGCAACGGAGGTCGATGACGTGCATGCTCCTGCGGTCGCGCCTGCAACCACCACCGACTTCCGGGACGCCGTCACCGCGTATGAACGCGCGCTTCTCGAGGACGCACTCGCCCGTAATCGATTTAACCAGCGCGCCACCGCCTCCGCGATCGGCCTCAGCTACGACCAGCTCCGCCATGCGCTCAAGCGGCACAAGCTACTCGACGCCGGAGCCAGCTAGTCCGCCGCGCATCGGTTGACTTGCAACATCCCCGTCCTAGTTGCGTTGCCTAGTGTATCCCATCCAACCGAGAGAGAGGATCTAGTCGATGGCTTTCGAGCTTCCGCCGCTGCCGTATCCGAGAGACGCGCTGCAACCGCACATGTCGTCGGAAACATTGGATTATCACTACGGCAAGCATCACAAGGCCTATGTCGACAAGACAAACGGCATGCTCTCCGAGAAGGGACTTGAAGGCGCTTCGCTGATCGAGGTGATTCGCGCGGGCAAGGACAAGGGCGACAAGGGCCTGTTCAACAATTCGGCGCAGATCTGGAACCACAGCTTCTTCTGGCAATGCCTGGCCCCGCAAGGGTCGAGCGCGCCGTCGGGCAAGCTCAAGGAGATGATCGACAGCGACTTCGGCGGCCACGATAACCTGCTTCAGAAGCTTGAGACGGAGAGCGCCAACCATTTCGCCAGCGGGTGGGGATGGCTGATCCTGAACAACGGCAAGTTGGAAGTGACTTCGCTCCATGACGCGGACACGCCGGTGGTGCACGGGATGACTCCGCTGCTGACTCTCGATGTGTGGGAGCATGCCTATTACATCGACTATAAGAACGCCCGGCCGAACTATCTGAAGAGCGTTCTCGCCAACATCATCAACTGGGATTTCGTCGCCCAGAACCTCGACGGGAACGGGACGGAACGGGCGAACCAGAAGGGCTGAGCCAACTTCGTCATTCCCGCGAAAGCGGGAACCCAGTGAACTTCAGGAAACCTGGGCCCCCGCTTTCGCGGGGGTGACGACTTAGGCTCTACTGCTTCAACCTATATCCCGTCCGGAAAATCCAGGTGATCGCCCAGAGGCAGACGGCGATAATCCCGGCCATCACCGCGACGCTCGCCCAGACCGGCACGTCCTCCACCGAGTAGAAGGTCCAACGGAAGCCGCTGATCAGGTACACGACGGGGTTGAACAGGGTGACGGTCCGGAACGGCTCCGGGATGACCTTCACGGAGTAGAAGGCGCCGCCGAGGAAAGTCAGCGGCGTGACGATCAGCATCGGGATGATCTGAAGCTGCTCGAAATTCTTCGCCCAGATGCCGATCACGAATCCGAACAGGCAAAAGCCGGTGCAGATCGCCAGCAGGAAAATCACCATCAGCAGCGGATGGTCGATATGCACGTGGACGAACAGTGTCGCCGTCGCCAGCGTCACCAGCGCCAGGATGACGGATTTCGTCACTGCCGCGCCGACATAGGCAAGAACCACCTCGAAGCTGGAAATCGGAGCTGACAGAAGCTCGTAGATCGTGCCCGTGAACTTGGGGAAAAAGATTCCGAAGCTGGCGTTGAAGATGGAGTTCATGAAGACCGCGAGCAGGATAAGGCCTGGGACGATGAAGCTTCCGAAGCTCACGCCCTGCATCGCCGACATTCGCGAGCCCAGCGCGGAGCCGAACACGACGAAATAGAGCACCGTGGTGATCACCGGCGTGATCAGGCTCTGCCACAAGGTGCGGCGAGCCCGTGCCATCTCGAATGTGTAGATGGCGGCAATTCCGTGCCCGTTCATTGCGCGGCCTCCGCCTCTGTTCCGTCGCCGTGGACAAGCTCAACGAAGATGTCCTCGAGGCTCGACTGGTGGGTTGAGAGATCCTTGTACTGAAGGCCAAGGTCAGTGACTCGTCGCATCAGCGACGCGATTCCGGTCCGGTCGGCCTTGCTGTCGAATTCGTAGCTGAGGACGTGGCCGTCATTCTCCAGCTTCACATTCCACTCGGCAAGCTGGGGGGGCACGGCGGTGACGGGATCGGAGAGGACGATGTCCAGCCTCTTCTTGCCCATCTTCGCCATCAGCGCGTTTTTCTCGTCGACGGCGATCAGTTCGCCACGGCTGATCACGCCCACGCGGTCGGCCATCTCCTCGGCTTCTTCGATGTAATGGGTCGTGAGGATGATCGTGGTGCCGCCCGCACGAAGTTTGCGAACGATCTCCCACATGTCGCGCCGAAGCTCCACGTCGACCCCGGCTGTGGGCTCGTCGAGGAACAGGATCGAAGGCTCGTGGCTCAGCGCCTTGGCGATCATCACCCTGCGTTTCATTCCGCCGGACAACTGCATCATGATGCTCTTGCGCTTGTCCCACAGCGACAGCCGCTTCAGCAGGTCCTCGACCTTTGCCGGGTCCCTGGGTTTGCCGAATAGGCCGCGCGAGAAGCTGACCGTGTTCCACACCGTTTCGAATGCATCGGTCGTGAGCTCCTGCGGAACGAGGCCGATCCGCTCGCGGGCGTAGCGGAAATGCGACTGCCAGTTCTGGCCATCGATCAGCACTTCGCCGCCGCTCGCGGTGACGATCCCGCAGACGATGTTGATGAGAGTCGTCTTGCCGGCGCCATTCGGGCCGAGCAGCGCAAAAATCTCGCCGCGCCGGATGTCGAGGTCGACGGTCTTCAGCGCCTGGACGCCGGTGCCGTAGACCTTGTGCAGTCCGCGGATTGAGAGGATCGGCTCACTCAACGGGAGTCTCCTCGATCGCTTGCGTTTTCTTCTCAGGATCGAGCCCGTGCCGAAGCAGCATCGGCATGTTGGCGGCTCCAAAAACTAATGAGACCACGGTCGCCCCCCACACCTTCAGCGTCAACCACGTGTCGAAGCTAAGGAAGTTACGCATCAACTCGTTGGCGCCGGCGAGTGCCAGGAAGAATATCGCCCAGTTGCGGCTGAGCTTCAGCCAACCTTCCTCGTCAAGACCAGGGAATATCGGACCGAACAGCCATTTCAAGACTGCCTTACGTCTAAAGACGCCGGCGAAGAGGACGACCGCAAACAACAGATAGATCGCCGTCGGCTTCATCTGGATGAATTTGGGATCGCCAAGATAGAGGGTAATGCCGCCGAAGCCGAGAATCAGGATCGCGGAAACCCAAAGCATCGGCGACACGCGCTTTATGACTGTGAGTGCGACGATGAAGGCGACGACGATCGCCGCCATGAATGCTCCTGTGGCCACCAGCGCGCCGTGCGTCCCGCCACCGGCCAGCTTGTCGGCGGCGAAAAAGACGACGATCGGTCCATAGTCGACCGCCATCGTCCAGGCGGTGCTTGGCTTCGGTTTCGTGCTCATTCCGGTGGAAGCCCTGCGATTGCGCGGGCAACCGCCCTCGGATCGAAGGGGCGAAGATCGTCCACGCCTTCGCCGACTCCGATGGCATGGATCGGAAGGCCGAACTTCTCGGCGACCGCCACCAGGATCCCGCCGCGGGCGGTGCCATCGAGCTTGGTCATGATGAGGCCGGTGACGTTGGCAACCTCCCGGAACACCTCGACCTGGGAGATCGCGTTCTGCCCGGTCGTCGCATCGAGCACGAGCAGCACGTCCTGCGGCGATTCGGGGTTGAGCCGCCCAAGTACCCGGCGGATTTTCGCCAGCTCGTCCATCAGGTGCCGCTTGTTCTGCAGCCGCCCAGCGGTGTCGACGACCAGAACATCGATGCCCTGAGCGGTTGCCTGCTTGACTCCGTCGAACACCAGCCCGGCGGCGTCCGCGCCTTCCTTGCCCGAGATCACCGGAGCGTCGATACGATCACCCCAGATTTGAAGCTGCTCGATCGCCGCGGCGCGGAAGGTGTCGCCGGCGCACAGCAGCACGCCATAGTCCTGCTCCTTCAGCCAGTGGCCGAGCTTGCCGATGGTGGTCGTCTTGCCGGAGCCGTTGACGCCGATCACCAGGATCACGTGCGGGCGCGGAAAGCCCCAGACTTCCAGCGGCTTGGCCACGGGTGCGAGGATCTTCTCGATCTCTTCGGCGAGGATGGTGCGAAGGCCGCGCTCGTCGAGCTTCTCGAACGTCTGCCGGGCGATGGCTTCACGGATCCGGTGTGCGGCCTCAGGACCGATATCGGAGGCGATCAGCGCCTCTTCGATATCGTCGAGAGTTGCGGTGTCGAGCGCCGCCCGGCTGGTGATGCCGGTGAGATTATCGGCGACCCGTTCGGCGGTCTTGGCGAAGCCGCCGCGCAGGCGATCGAGCCAGCTCACGCCCAGGCTCCGATCAGGCGTTCGCCGTCGCGGCCGATGATGTGCACGTTGCCGATATCGCCGCGTTCTGAACCTTCAACCACCACCGGCGCGAAACTGTCGGTGTGACCCTTGCTGTCGTTTTCAATGAGGAGGGGCTGGGTCGAACCGATCAGGCTATCGAGCCAATTCGACCGCCGCTTGTCCGCCGCCTCGCGCAGCCGCGCGGCGCGCGCCTTCACGATCTCCCGGTCCAGCTGCGGCATTCGGGCTGCGGCCGTGTTCGGCCGGGGCGAGAAGGGAAAGATGTGCGCGGCGACGATATCGCAATCGTCGAGTAGCTTGAGCGAGTTCAGCGCCATCTCCTCGGTCTCGGTCGGGAATCCGGCAATCAGGTCCGCGCCGATCGTCGCATCCGGGCGCGCCGCCTTGATTCGCTCGACCGCAGCGACGGCCTGCGCGCGGCTGTGGCGGCGCTTCATCCGCTTCAGGATCATGTCGTCGCCCGCCTGAAGCGACAGATGAAAATGCGGCATCAGCCTCGGCTCGCCGGCGATCAGCTCGAACAGCGCATCGTCGATCTCGATGCTGTCGAGCGACGAGAGGCGCAGGCGCTGGAGGCGCGGCTCGGCCGCGAGCAGCCGCTGGCAGAGATTGCCCAGACCCCCCGCGTAATCGGTGATGTCGACGCCGGTCAGCGCGATCTCCTTGGCCCCGCGATCGATCTCCTGGGCGACGGCATCTCGGATGGCTTCGAATGGAAGCGACGTACTGGGTCCGCGCGCCTGCCAGATCGAGCAGAAAGTGCAACGGTGGTCGCAGCCGTTCTGTATGGCGACGAAGCTGCGCACACGTGCGTGGGCGCCGGCGGGGACCAGGGACACATTGGCGCCTCCTTCGTCATCCCGGGCTTGACCCGGGATCCGCCTGTTTTGTGCTCCAGAACGAAAGGCAGGCCCCGGCTCAAGGCCGGGGTGACGGATAGTATCGAATGCCCGCAGTTTCTCTTTATTCCCAACCACCCGCGCCACTTCGGGCATCGCCAAGAAGCTCGCGCGGTCCAGTTCGGCGGCGCAACCGGTGACGAGAATCCGGGCATCGGGCCGCCGTCGGTGCGCACGCCGGATGGCCTGCCGGGTCTGGCGGACCGCCTCATTGGTGACTGCGCAGCTATTGACGACGATCCAATCCTCGCGCTTCGGCGCGGTCCGCGCGATCGTCTCCGCCTCGGCAAAATTGAGCCGGCAGCCGAGCGAGATCGTCTCGACGCTCATCGCAGCGCCTCGATATCCAGATCGCCCTCGAACACGTGCGTTGCCGCTCCCCGCATCCGCACCGGCCCTCCGGGTTGCCACGAAATGGTGAGGCTTCCGCCCGGCATGTGCACCGCGACCGGGCTCGTCGCTCGCTTGGTCGCAATCGCGGCCACGCCCGTGGCGCAGGCGCCCGTGCCGCAGGCGAGGGTGAGGCCGGCGCCGCGCTCCCACGACCGCATGTGGATTCCATCCTCGCGCACCGCAGCGACATGGACGTTGATCCGTTCGGGGAAAGCGGGGTCGTTCTCGATGCTGGGTCCGTGGGTTTCGAGATCGACCTTCTCGGGATCGTCGACGAAGAACACGATATGCGGGTTGCCGACATTGACCGCAAAACCGTGCTTCAACTCGCCCCAGGCAAGCGGAAGCGACGTCGTATCCATCGGATAGGCAATCGGGATATCCGCCCAGCCGAAGCGCGGCTCGACCAGCGTTACCTCAACCTCGCTTCCGGCGGTCGAACCCTCGATGATCCCGCCCGGGGTCTCAATCGTCTTCGCTCCGGTCAGCGCGACGACGCAGCGTGATGCATTGCCGCAGGATTCGACCTCGCCGCCGTCGTCGTTCCAGATGCGCATTGAGAGATCGGCCTTGTCGGACTTGCCGATCAGGATCAGCTGGTCGCAACCGACGCCGAGATGCCGGTCCGCGATCGCGCGCGCCAGCTCGGCGGTGATCGTCACCGGCTGCTCTCGGCCATCGACAATCACGAAATCATTGCCGAGGCCATGCATCTTGTGGAAGTGGAGTGCCATCGCTCGGCGGGGCACTTAAGGAGGCGTCCGAGCCAAGTCTACAGCAGCAAGGGTAAACCAATGCCGAGAGCAGCAAACGAAGTGATGCAATCGATCCTGTTCTCGACCGTTCTCGATGCGGTGGAGGCGCTGAAGGGCGTGGCTAGGGGCGTGCCCAACAACCTGCTTCGTGAAATCCAGCGGCTTCACCCAAACACCACGTTCGAGGATATGCCGCCCGAGCTCCAGCAGGCGATCGCCACCAGCGTCCGCGCGGCGTTCACCCGGCTGCTGAAGGAAGGCTATTCGGTCAACCCGAGCGGAAGTGCTCCTCCTCGCCCGCCGGTCACCCGCCACGGGACGCCCGGCGGCGGACCTCGGCAGGGCAGGGGACCTGGGCGTGGACCTCGTCCAGGCGGCGGCCGTCCCGGTGGAGGAGGCAAGCCGGGCGGAAAGCCGCCACGTAAACCTCAATCCTGAAGGGTTTTTTCCGGCTTCGCAGTCTGGCGCGGTTCATGTCCGACCTCTAGGCTGGTGCTAATGAGAGAGCGGGATAAACAGGCAAGCCGATCGCTTGGCGGCGATCGGAACCTGTTTATGCGATTGGGCGCTCGGCTATTGAGCACAGCCGCTGCCGGTGCGCTTTCGACTGCGGCGTTGACCCAGCAAGCCGTTCCACCGGCCCAGCCGCAGGCTCCGTCCGCGGATATCGACCCGTCCGCTCCGCTGGCGCCGATGCCTGACATCGGAGTCGATTGGCCCGCGATCGGCAAAGAGGCACCGCAGCAGCAGATTCCCGGACAACCTCAAGCTCCTTCGGTCGAGACAACCACGGACCGCAGCTATGCCATCAGCCTGGAGGGTCTCGACCGCATCGGCAATTCGGCCGAGCTGATCGACCGGTTCCAGCAGCAATCCGCGCTATTTCAGGACCGGAAGAAGCCGGCGAACGCAGCACAAATCGAGCGCCGCGCCCAGGCCGATGCCGACCTGCTCGGCCAGATCCTTCGCTCGAACGGCTATTACGACGCCGATGTCGAGCCGAGCGTGCAGCCGCAAGGCGCCGCGCTTCTGGTAACGCTCACGGCCGAGCCGGGCGCGCAATATCAATTCCAGTCGGTCAAGCTGCCCGGTCTCACCGCCGCCGGTCCGAAGGCGGAGATGCTTCGGCAGGCATTTGCCGTCAAAGCCGGTGATCCCGTGGTCGCCGAAGATGTGATCGCCGCCGGGATAGCGCTCAAGATTGCGCTCGGGCGGCTCGGCTTTGCCCTCGCCAGGATCGGCGACCAGCAGGTCACCGTCGATCACCAGACTCATCTCGCCACATTGGTGCTGCCGATCGATCCGGGGCCTGTGGCCCGCTTCGGCGCAATCCGGGTGAGCGGAAGGCCGCCGTTCGATGCGCGCCACGTCCAGGAGATCGCTCGCTTCAAGCCCGGCGACAGGTTCCGGCAGGACAAGGTGGATGATCTTCGCCGCGCCCTGATCGCGACCGGGCTGCTCGCATCCGCCGAGATCAAGGTGGTTCCGGAGCCGAACGGTGACATGGTCGACCTCGACGTGGCGATGCAGCCCGCGCCGCCGCGAACCGTCGCCGGCCAGCTCGGCTACGGGACGGGCGAAGGCGTGAGTGTCCAGGCAAGTTGGGAACATCGCAACCTGTTCCCGCCCGAAGGTGCGCTGACGCTTCGGGGCATTGCCGGCACCCGCGAGCAGCTGGCGGGAGTCCAGTTCCGCCGCAACAATTTCCGGAAGCGCGACCAGGTGCTCAACCTGCAGTTGGTCGCCAGCCACACGAAATACGATGCCTACACCGCCAAGACGATCGACTTGGCCGCGAACTTCGAACGCCAAAGCAACATCATCTGGCTCAAGAAATGGACGTGGAGCGTCGGCGCCGAGCTGCTGGCGACCGACGAACGCGGGATTTTCCACGATCCGACACAGAAGCAGACGAACACCTTCCTGATCGCAGCGCTCCCGCTCAGCCTTGCCTACGATGGCAGCAATGATCTCCTGAACCCAACCAAAGGCTACCGGATTTCCGCGCGGGTCAGCCCCGAATATTCGCTGCACGGCGGCTCGTTCGGCTATTCGTGCGCGCAGTTCGACGCCAGTGTGTATCAGCCTGTGTCGTCGAGCACCGTGCTTGCGGGCCGAATCCGTCTCGGCACGATCTTCGGTGCATCCGCTCTCGATATCGCCCCATCGCGGCGCTTCTACTCGGGCGGCGGCGGATCGGTCCGTGGCTACGGCTATCAGCGCATCGGGCCGCAAGATACGGCGGGCGATCCGATCGGCGGTCGCAGCCTCGCGGAATTCGGGCTGGAGGCACGATTCCGGTTCGGCAATCTCGGCGTGGTCCCATTTCTCGACGGCGGATCGCTGACCGAAAAAGCGGCCCCGGACCTCAAGCGCTGGCAGCTCGGGACAGGAGTGGGATTCCGCTATTATTCGAATTTCGGCCCGATACGGGTCGACATCGGGACGCCGCTCAATCGGCGGCCGGGCGATGGGCGGATCGCAGTCGCCGTTTCGCTCGGGCAGGCCTTCTGATGCCCGAAGCGGTCGCGACTGCCGACTGGCCGCCGCCTCCGCCAGTCCGGCCGAAACGCAGCTGGTTTCGGCGTCTTCTTTATGAACTGGCGACGCTGCTTCTTGGGATCGCCTTCCTGCTGGCGATCGGGATCGCCATCCTCGACACGGCGCCCGGCCATCGCTGGATCGCCGACCAGATCGGCCAGCTGGAAACCGCCTCCGGCCTGAAAATCCGGATTGGCCGGATCGAAGGATCGCTGTTCGGGCAATCCAAGCTCCGGAACGTCGCGGTGTTCGACCAGCACGGGATTTTTTTCACGTCGCCGGAGATCGATCTCGACTGGGCGCCGGGCGCCTGGCTGTACCACAAGCTGGATATCAATCGGATTCATGCCGATCGCGCGACGCTGATCCGGCTTCCCAAGCTGAAGCCGAGCCCAAATCAGGCGGGACCGATCCTCCCAAGTTTCGATATCCACATCGGTGAGCTGTCGATCGACAGGCTCGACGTCGGTCCGCAGGTTTCCGGCACTCCACGGTCCGGCCGGTTGCGAGGCAGTGCGGATGTTCGGTCGGGCCGCGCAATCGTGAACCTCACCGCCGCTGTGGACGGCTCCGACCGGCTGCTCGCCAATCTCGATGCCGAGCCCGACGGCAATCGCTTCGACCTCGAAACCCGGGCACAATCGCGCGCCGACGGCGTGCTCCCCGCCATCTTCGGAATGAAGCGCTCGCTGAACCTGGTGATCACCGGCAAGGGCACCTGGAGCAAGTGGCGGGGATCGGCCATGCTCGACGTCTCTGGCCGCGCTGCCGGACGGCTGGCGTTGAGCGCGGATAACGGACGCTTTGGGCTCTCCGGTGTGCTCGCACCCTCCCAATTCCTGACCGGCCGGCCGCAGCATCTAACTACGCCCGTCATCAAAGTGCGTGGCGAGGCCACGCTGAAGAACCGGGTCGTCGAAGGCCAGTTGGTCCTCGGCTCGGCTGCGCTTCGCGCTGTCGCGAGCGGTGCTGTCGATCTGGCGCATAACCGCTACCGCGCTCTCAGCATCGGCGTCGATCTGCTCCAGCCCAAGGCGCTATTCGACAACATGACGGGCCAGAAGGTGCGGCTGGTGTGGACGCTAGAAGGTCCGTTCGCCAGCGCAGACTATGCGTATCGCCTGACCTCGCCGAACGTCGCCTTCGGTCAAACCGGCTTTGTCGATGTGATGGCTGACGGGCGAGGGCGGCTGTCGCCCTGGCCGATGCGGGTGCCGCTGCACCTTCAGGCTCGGGCGATCACCGGAGTCGGCGACACAGCCAGCGCAATTCTCGGACACGCCAGCCTCGACGGAATGCTGGAGGTGACTCCGAAGCTGATCCGCGGCGAAGACCTGCAGCTGAAAAGCGACAAACTGAGCGGCAAGCTTTCGCTTCTGGTCGATCTCGAAACCGGCAACTTCCAGCTTCTGCTGTCTGGCGGCCTCAAGCGCTATTTCATCGAGGGGCTGGGGATCGTCGATGTCCTCACCGATCTCAAGGTGGTCCCGGGACCCGGCGGCCACGGCTCCCTCGTTACGGGAAGTGCGAAAGCTTGGGTGCGGCGGCTCGACAACGGCTTTTTCGCAAGCCTGACCGGTGGACTACCGAGGATCGAGACCGGCCTCACGCGAACGCCCGATGGAGTGCTTCATCTGACGGGGCTGCAGCTTTATTCGCCCAAGCTCCGGCTCGCGGGCGAAGGTATCCGTAATGCGAATGGCGCCTTCCACATCGTCGCGGCGGGCAAACAGGCAAAATACGGTCCGCTTCGGCTGGTTCTCGATGGCGACATTGCACGCCCGCGGGTCGACCTGTTGCTCGCTCACCCAAACGACAGCCTCGGCCTCAGCAACGTCCATCTGCTCCTGAATCCCGTGCCTGCGGGGTACGACTACAAAGCGGCCGGCGGGTCGAAGCTCGGTGACTTCACCAGCAACGGGCAGATCGAGATGCGGCATGTGGGGCCGACGGTGATCGCGATCGCGGCGCTCAATGTCGGCGGAACGACCGCGAACGGGAACCTCGCCTCCGTTGACGGCGGATTTGCCGGAACCCTCAACCTCGCCGGTGGCGGCCTCAATGGTTCCCTCGGCTTCGCACCTGTCGACGGCGCGCAGAAGATCGAGGCGCATCTGGCTGCGGCGAACGCGAATTTCCCCGGAGCGCTTGCGGTTCGCGCCGGGCGTCTCGACGGAAGCGTCCTTCTGGGTGATGCGCAAACCACCATCAGCGGCGTCGTTAACGCTCGCGGGGTGCAGGTCTCGGGGATGGCGCTGGATCGGATCGAGGCGAACGCCAACCTCGTCAACGGTTCCGGGCAGGTGCGGGCGGTGCTGGCGGGGCGGCGCGGGGCCGCGTTCCAGTTCAGCGCTGTCGCCAATGTTTCTCCACAGCAGATCGCAATCGGCGGGCGCGGCAGCGTCGAGCGCCAGCCGCTGGTTCTGGAACAGCCGGCCGTGCTGACCGCGTCCGGCGGCGGATGGGCGCTCGCCCCGACGCACATCGCATTCGGCGGCGGGCACGCGGTGGTCTCGGGCAACAGCGGATCGGCGCCCTCGATTCACGCTCAGCTGCAGGCGATGCCGCTCCAGGTGCTGAATATCGTCTCGCCCGATCTCGATCTCGGCGGCCTCGCCAGCGGCAGCGTCGACTATGCGTGGAAGGGCGAGCGCTCGGGGCGCATGAACCTGACCGTGCGAGGGCTCAGTCGATCCGGCCTCGTCCTGGCCTCGCAGCCGATCGACGTCGGGATCGCTGCTATCCTGGCCGGCGACAAAGCGGGGATGCGCGCGGTAGCGGTTGCGGGCGGGCAGACGATCGGCCGGGCGCAGGCTCTGTTTTCTCCACTCGGCCCCGGTTCGGTGGTCGAAGCGCTGATGAACGCGCCTCTGTTCGCCCAGCTTCGCTATTCCGGCCCGGCAGATACGCTGTGGCGGCTTTCCGGAATTCAGGTGTTCGACCTCACCGGCCCCGCAGCGATTGGAGCGGAAATTCACGGGACGCTCGCCAATCCGTCCATCGGCGGATCGCTACGCACCCAAAATGCGCGGATCGAAAGCCCGGTGACCGGCACCGTCATCCAGCAGCTTGGCGTGGACGGGCGGTTCGAAGGTCCCCACCTGGTGTTCAGCCGCATCGCGGGCACCACACCCGGCAACGGATCCATCTCAGGCTCCGGAACCGTCACCTTCACCGGCGGCCGCACGGCGATGGACCTGAGCTTCAACGCCGCCAATGCGCTGCTACTCAATCGGGACGACGTCTCGGCTCGGGGAACCGGCACATTGAAGGTCCAATCGAGTGGGACAGGCGGCACCATTTCCGGCGATCTTCACCTCAACGGCGGCCGCTTCACCCTCGGCAAGGCAAGCGCCGCGGCGGCGATCCCGCAGCTCAATGTGAAGGAGGTCGGGCTCGACGACGCCGAGGTGATCCAGCCCGAACAGCTTCACCCGTGGAAGCTGGACGTGAAGGTCGCGGGCGGAAACCTGCAGGTGGTGGGCCTCGGCATCGACAGCATCTGGACGACCAATCTCCAGGTCGGCGGATCTGCGGATTCGCCTGCGTTCACCGGTCGGGCGAGTCTCGTGCGGGGCGACTACGAGTTCGCGGGGAAGAGCTTCCGCCTCGATCGCGGGACCATTCGGTTCCGTGGAGAGAGCCCGCCCGATCCGCTGCTCGACATCCATGCTTCGGCCGACGTGCAGGGGTTGAGCGCCGGCGTCACTGTGACTGGCACTGGGCTCAAGCCCGATATCCAGTTCACCAGCACTCCCGCGCTCCCGCAGGACGAGCTTCTCTCGCGGCTGCTGTTCGGCACTTCGATCACAAACCTGTCGGCGCCCGAGGCGCTACAGCTGGCGGCGGCGGTGGCGGCGCTTCAGTCGGGCCAGCCGAACCTCAACCCGATCAATGCGCTCCGAAGCGCCATCGGGCTCGACCGGCTGCGGATCGTTCCCGCCGACATTTCGACCGGCCAGAAGACGGCGGTGGCAGCCGGCAAATATATCGGCCGCAAAATCTACGTCGAAGTGATCACCGACGGCCATCAATATTCCGCGACCAACGTCGAATATCAGATCACCCGCTGGCTATCGGTCCTCTCGACCGTCTCGACCATTGGCAGGGCGAGTGCGAATGTGCGGGTGAGCAAGGATTATTGAGGGAAGGGGAGCCCGATGAAGAACTGGAACGTCCGCAAGGTAATTGTCCCTCGTGAGCAGATGGCGCCGGAGCATCGGCTAAAGGCGACACTGTCCTGGCCGCATCTCGTTGCGCTCGGGGTGGGCGCAATCGTCGGCACCGGTATCCTCACATTAACGGGCGTCGGCGCCGATCGCGCGGGTCCGGCGATGCTGGTCAGCTTCGTCATTGCCGGGGTGATCTGTGCCTGTGCAGCACTCTGCTACGCCGAAATGTCGACCAGCATCCCGGTCTCGGGGAGCGCCTACACTTATTCCTATTCGGTGCTTGGCGAGGGTTTCGCGTGGATCGTCGGCTGGAGCCTGATCCTCGAATATTCTTTGGTCGTTTCCACCGTGGCGGTGGGGTGGGCTGGTTACGCCAATGACGCCCTTCGCCATGTGGGCCTCGGCTTGCCCGATTTCCTGACCCACGGACCCACGCTTGCGGGAGCGCAATGCGGCGCGGCGGCCCAGCAGGCGTCGGTCGGGGTCAATGTTCTCGCCGTCGCCATCATCGGCGTCGTCGCCGCATTGCTAAGCTTCGGCACGAGGGAGAGCGCGCGCGTGAACATCGTGCTGGTGCTCCTGAAGCTTGCGACCTTGTCCCTGTTCGTGATCGTCGCGCTACCGCATTTCCATATGGCGAACCTGCACCCATTCGCGCCGCACGGGATCTTCGCCACGCCGGGGCCTTGCGGGCGGCCGTATGGGATCATGCCCGCCGCGGCGATCATGTTCTTCGCCTTCTATGGCTTCGACGCGATCTCGACCGCTGCCGAAGAGACAAAGAACCCGGGCCGCGACCTCGCCATCGGGATCGTCGGGTCGATGGTGGCGTGTACCCTCATCTACATCGTTGTCGGGGCCGCCGCAGTTGGCGCGGTGCACTACACCGTCTTCGCGAACAGTCCGGAGCCGCTATCGCTGATCCTGCGTGAGGCCGGGCAGGGCAATGTCGCGACCATTGTCTCGACCGGCGCGGTCATAGCGCTGCCGACGGTACTTCTGGCTTTCCTATACGGGCAGAGCCGGATCTTCATGGTGATGGCGCGCGACGGATTCTTCCCCAAGAGCCTCGCGGCAGTCTGGAAGAAGCGTGGGACTCCGGTGCGGATCACCATCGCAACCGCGGCCGTCGTTGCCGTAATCGCCGCGGTGACTCCGATCGACGTTATCGCGTCGCTCGCCAACGCGGGAACGCTTTGCGCCTTCGTCTCCGTCGGGCTTTGCGTGATCGTCAGGCGGCTACGCGAGCCGGAGGCCGAGCGGCCGTTCCGGACCCCGCTCGTCTGGATCGTCGCGCCGCTGACGATCCTGGGCTGCATCTACCTGTTCACGAACCTGTCGCTTCTCACGATCGAATTTTTCGTTGCCTGGAACGTGATTGGGCTCATCGTCTATTTCATCTACGGCTCGCCCCGGGCCGAGCGGGCGAGGGTGCAGGGGGCCTAAACCCCAAAGAAAAGGGGCGTGGTGTTGGTACACCACGCCCGCATTTCCCCCAGGTTGGGAAGGCTCTTAGCTCGAATAATACATATCGAATTCGACCGGGCTCGGAGTGGTCTCCCAACGCATCACGTCTTCCCACCGGAGCTCCGCGTAGGCGTCGATCTGGTCGTCGCTGAAGACGTCGCCGCGGGTCAGGAACTCGCGGTCGTTCTGCAGGCTGACCAGCGCCTCGCGAAGGCTCCCGCACACGGTCGGGACATTCACCAGCTCCTGCGGCGGCAGGTCATAGAGGTTCTTGTCCATCGGATCGCCCGGGTGGATTCGGTTCTGGATGCCGTCGAGGCCAGCCATCAGCAGCGCCGAGTAGGCGAGGTACGGATTGGCCATCGCATCCGGGAAGCGGAACTCGACGCGCTTCGCCTTCTCGCCGGCGCCGTATGGAATACGGCAGGAGGCGGAACGGTTGCGGCTGGAGTAAGCGAGGAGAACCGGCGCCTCGAAGCCCGGCACAAGCCGCTTGTAGCTGTTGGTGGTCGGGTTGGTGAAGGCGTTTAGAGCGCGGGCGTGCTTGATCACGCCGCCGATGAAATAGAGCGCCATCTCGCTCAGCCCGGCATAACCGTTGCCGGCGAACAGCGGCTTGCCGCCCTTCCAGATCGACATGTGCGTGTGCATGCCGCTGCCGTTGTCCTTGGCGATCGGCTTGGGCATGAAGGTCGCCGTCTTGCCGTAGGCATTGGCGACCATGTGGACGACATACTTGTAGATCTGCATGCGGTCGGCCGTTTCGACAAGCCCGCCGTAAGTGAGGCCAAGCTCGTGCTGGGCCGCCGCCACTTCGTGGTGGTGCTTGTCGCACGGCAGGCCCATTTCGAGCATGGTCGTGACCATCTCGCCGCGGATGTCCTGGGCGCTGTCGACCGGAGCGACCGGGAAATAGCCGCCCTTTGCGCGCGGGCGGTGGCCGAGGTTGCCGTCCTCATATTCGCGGTTGGTGTTGGTCGGAAGCTCGATGTCGTCGATTCGGTAGCAGCTGGCGTTGTAGCTATCTTCGAACCGGACATCGTCGAACATGAAGAATTCGGCTTCCGGGCCGACGAACACCGTGTCGCCGATTCCGCTCGCCTTCAGATAGGCTTCGGCGCGGTGAGCGGTCGAGCGCGGGTCACGGCTGTAGAGCTCTCCGGTCGAAGGCTCGACGACGTCGCAGAACAGGACCAGCATCGGTGTCGCGCTGAAGGGATCGGTGTAAGCTGCATTGAGGTCCGGCTTCAGGATCATGTCGGACTCGTTGATCGCCTTCCAGCCGGCGATCGAGCTTCCGTCGAACATCAGGCCGTCGACGAGATTGTCCTCATCGATGACTCCGCTGGCCATTGTCAGGTGCTGCCACTTGCCCTTGGGATCGGTGAAGCGGAGGTCGACCCAATCGATCTCCTCTTCCTTGATGCGCTTCAGAATGTCGTTCGCTTCGGCCATTTTGTCGTCCCCGCTCATGATCCCGGACAGCCGGGACATCAGTTGAAATCCTGGTGAAAATCAGCGTCCCGGACCCGGTCCGGATTCGCTCCGCGAAGCTATTTAGTGCAGTGCACAATGAATCCAGTCGCGCGTTAATATTTCACCGAATCCGTCCTCAAAACCGGTTCGAGCGCGGGAAGCCGATCGGCGGCATCCGGCCCGCCGCGCCACGGGCTGCGCGCCATGGTCCCAGATCGGTTTCCGTCCGTATGCGGCCGCTTTCGCCTCCAAGAGCCCAGCTCAGTCCCTCGTCCAGCCTGAACGCGATCGCGTCGGACATCCCGCCGTCGCGATACCGTTGCAGCATCACGCCCTGACCCCGCGCCAGCTCCGGAAGCTCGCCGAGCGCAAACACCAGCAGCTTGCGGTTGTCGCCGATTACCGCGACCGAATCCGCCCCAGCCGGAATCGGCCGGATTACTGCGACTTTCGCTCCGGACCGCAGGTTCACCAGCTGCTTGCCCTTTCGGGTTTCCGCCAGCGTCGCCTCACCCGACGCGATGAAACCGCGCCCGTCGGAAGAGGCGATGAGAAGCTTCACCTCCGGCTTGACCACAAGCAATGTGACGATCTCTACCTCGGGCTCGAGATCGATCTGCAACCGCACCGGTTCCCCGAACCCGCGTCCGCCCGGAAGCTTGTCGCCGCCGAGCGTATAGACCCGGCCATTGTCGGCGAAGAGCGCGAGCTTGTCCGTGGTCTGCGCGTGGAAATGGATGAACGGCCCGTCCCCCTCGCGCCATTTCAGCTCCTTGATCTCCTCGAGAGCCACATGACCCTTCATCGCGCGGATCCAGCCGCGCTGTGACAGGATGACGGTGATCGGCTCCTTCTCGATCATCGCCGACCAGTCGATCTCGCGCGCGGGCGCCACCTCCTCGATCCGCGTGCGGCGTTCGTCTCCGAACTTCGTCTTCACGTCGGCGAGGTCGCGCTTGAGGCGAGTGCGCTGGCGCGCGGGGCTTTCAATCAGCTTCTGGAGCTCCTCGCGCTCCTTGGTCAGCGCGTTCCGCTCGCGGCCGATCTCCATCTCCTCAAGCCGACGCAAGCTCCTGAGCCGCATGTTCAGGATCGCCTCGGCCTGCCGGTCGGTGAGCGAGAATTCGGCCATCAGCACCGGCTTCGGCTCGTCCTCGGTGCGGATGATCGCGATCACCCGGTCGAGGTTGAGGAACGCCTTGAGGAAGCCTTCCAAAAGCTCCAGCCGGTCGTCAATCTTGCCGATCCGCACCGTCGCCCGCCGCACCATCACCTGGAACTGGAAGTCCAGCCAGGCCAAGAGCGCTTCCCTGAGGCTCATCACCAGCGGTGTCCGCGACGCGTCCAGAACGTTTAGGTTGAGCGGGAAGCGGACCTCGAGATCGGTCAATCGATAGAGGCTCTCGAGCAGCAGGTCGGCGTCGACCGTGCGGCTCCTCGGCTCGAGGATCAGCCTGACCTCCTCGGCGCTCTCATCCTTCACATCGGCGAGGATCGGCAATTTCTTGTCGGCGATTAGCTGCGCGATTTGCTCGATCAGCTTGCCCTTCTGCACTCCGTAGGGAATCTCGCTGACCAGAAGGTGCCACCCGCCGCCCTTTTCGCGCTCGACCTCGACCTTCGCGCGAAGCCGGAACGCGCCGCGCCCGCTCGCATAGGCGGCGGCGATGCTGTCGCGGCTGTCGACCAGGACTCCGCCGGTCGGAAAATCGGGGCCGCCGACGAAGTCCATCAGCGCCGAATCCTCGGCTTTAGGGTTGTCGATCAGGTGCATCGCGGCATCGATCAGCTCGCCGGCATTATGCGGCGGGATCGAGGTCGCCATCCCGACGGCAATTCCGCTTGCGCCATTGGCGAGGAGGTTGGGAAAGAGTCCCGGGAACACCTCCGGCTCTTCCTCTTCGCCGTTGTAGGTGGCCTTGAAATCGACCGTGCCCTCGTCGAGCCCGGCCATCAGCTGCATCGCGACCGCGGTCAGCCGCGCCTCTGTGTAGCGGTAGGCGGCTGCGTTATCGCCGTCGATGTTACCGAAATTGCCCTGGCCGTCGACCAGCGGGTAGCGGAGCGCGAAATCCTGCGCGAGCCGGACCATCGCGTCATAGACCGAAGCGTCACCGTGCGGGTGGTATTTACCGATGACATCGCCGACCACCCGCGCCGATTTCTTGTAGGCGCCGGTGGCATCCAGCCGAAGCAGCCGCATCGCCCACAGCAGCCGGCGGTGGACAGGCTTCAGTCCGTCCCGAACGTCCGGAAGCGAGCGGGCGGTGATCGTGGAAAGGGCATAAACGAGATAGCGCTCGGACAGAGCGGCATCGAACGGGACTTCGATTTCCTGGTTTTCGGCTTCGGCTTGCATGGCCGGACCGTAGCAATGGGAATCGCCGCAAGGAAGCGGATCACGACCTTATCGAAAGTTCACTGGGTGTCGCGGAACGGCGGGTGTAAACGGCGAACCAATTCCGGGGGATTTCCGTGCCAGCGTACCGGCTTTATCACGTCGACGGATCGGGTCATTTCTCGAGGGCCGAATGGATCGAAGCGTCAGACGACGCTGGAGCGATCGAGGCGGCGACTTCGCGCGCTCATTCCGGCGGCTGCGAAATCTGGCACGGCGGGCGGCTCGTCGGACGAGTTGACCGGCCCACGGAGGAACCTCAGTCCGGGCGATCCTCGCCGAAATAGCGCTGGCCTCGAGCCTTCATCGCGCCTTGGAGCAGCCGCTCAGAAGTTTCCTCGGCGGCGCGAGCCGTTAGCCGCACATCGACGGCATCAGGTCCTTTCACGACCACGATTCCGTCGTCTGCGTCGACCTGACTGGGTTCGTCGTAAATATCGTCATCCGTCATGCCATCACAACGGCCGATTTGCAGAAGGATTTCCTCTGCACATCGCAACGACTGAACGATTAACTGATGCGCAGCCGTAGCAATTCGGCTGGTGAGGAGGCAGGTTGCGTGCCCACATAAGAAATGGGGGCCGGCATTGCTGCCAGCCCCCACTGCGCCGAGCGAAGGATCTGCCAAATTTCCCGTCTCAGGTCCCAGGGGAACCCTCTTCAAGAACTTCGGCTCACCAGCTCAGGCGTCGCCTCCCATCTGATCGCCTCCTCCGGAGGAGGAACCCGACAGCCCTACCGCGGTGCACCGGTCCGAAGACCCGCTTCCGTTTCGACCCATCGGGCCTGGCCAAGCCAGAGCCATCCGATGTTCCGCGGCCCTTCTTGGGATGGCCTCGTTTCGCGTTTCGCTTCGCTCACCAGTGATCCGAAGACCTCCGGGAGCCGCGTCCCGCGACCGAAAGACCATCTCTTCCGGCGCCTCTTCCCGGCTGGCCCCGGAAAGCCCCGAGGGGAACTTTCCAATCGCCTGCCGGCGGAGATCGGGTCTTAGGCCACCTGCCGCACCATCTTTCCGTTTCCGGTTTTCTGGTGAGGCCGGGACCGCTGTCCCGATCACAGTTGGACAGTGACTCCGTTTCCCGAGTCGCACCAAGCGAAAAATATGGGTGCAAGCCTGTGGATAGCGTGGATATCGGGCAAAAGCCCCGGAACCTTTTCAAACCGTCTGCAACGGCTGTTATCGAAGGTCAGTCACGGCACCTCACTCCATGCCCGGATAGCGATTGAACGCTGGTAATTCGTGCAGTGTTTCCATCCAGCCGATCCGCTCCGCGGACTGCACCTGGATCTGCGGCGGAAACGCGTCGGGGTCGTCCAGAGTCGCGGTTTGGATGTCGACCTTGCCCGGCAGCGTTGCATCATTTGTGTAGAAAAGACCGGTGCCGCATTTCGGGCAGAACTGCCGCCGCCCGTTTTCGGACGAGGCATATTCCGCCGTCTCACCCTCGACCTTCAGCTGGTCTTTCTCGACCAAGGCCCAGGAGACCATCGGTGCTCCGGATTGCTTGCGGCAGTCGGTGCAGTGGCAGATCGCTCGCCACACCGTCTGCTCGGGCATTTCGTAGCGAACCGAGCCGCAATGGCATCCACCCTTGGGCATCCAACGTCCTCCTTTTGTTCTCATGTCTGCCAATGGCAGGTCGGACCCGATTCGGCCAGAAGAATTCGCCCCAACGGCTTGCGCTTGGTTGCCGTTCCGTTCCCCTCCGCCTACTTGCGATCAAGTGCCTGAATCGCCCGCCACCATACCCGAGCCCGGCTACCTGCAGGGCCTAAATCCGCCTCAACGCGAAGCAGTGCTCACGACGGAAGGCCCGGTGCTGGTCCTCGCCGGCGCCGGCACCGGAAAGACGGCGGCGCTGACGGCCCGGCTCGCGCACCTGATCGCCAGCCGCAAGGCTTGGCCGAGCCAAATCCTCGCAGTCACGTTCACTAACAAGGCAGCTCGCGAAATGCGCGAGAGGGTCGGCGCGCTCTCCGGCGGAGCGCTTGAGGGGATGCCGTGGCTCGGCACCTTCCACTCGGTCGCGGCGCGAATGCTTCGAGCCCATGCCGAACTCGCGGGCCTCAAGAGCAATTTCACCATTCTCGATACCGACGATCAGCTTCGGGTGCTGAAGCAGCTGATCCAGGCATCGGGCCTGGATGAGAAGCGCTGGCCGGCGCGGCAGCTCGCCGGGATGATCGATCGCTGGAAGAACCGCGGCTGGACCCCGGCGCAGGTGAATGCGGGCGAGGCGGAGGCCTTCGGGCCGGGCAGGGGCCGCGAACTCTACGCGGCTTATCAGGAGCGCCTGAAGACTCTGAACGCCTGCGATTTCGGCGACCTTCTGCTGCACATGCTGACGATCTTCCGCACGCAGCCGGATGTGCTCGCCGGCTATCGCGAGCGGTTCAAATATCTGCTGGTCGACGAATATCAGGACACGAACAGCAGCCAGTACGAATGGCTGAAGCTGCTCGCCGAACCGCGCCGCAACCTCTGCTGCGTCGGCGATGACGATCAGTCGATCTATTCGTGGCGCGGTGCGGAGGTCGCGAACATCCTGAAGTTCGAAAAGGATTTTCCCGGCGCCAAGGTCATCCGGCTCGAACAGAATTACCGCTCGACCAGCCATATCCTCGCCGCCGCCGACGGGCTCATCGCCAACAACGCCGGACGGCTTGGCAAGACGCTGTGGACGGAGGCGGGCGACGGCGAAAAAGTGCGCGCGATCGGCGTCTGGGACGGGCCCGAGGAAGCGCGCCGAATCGGCGACGAGATCGAGGGCATGCAAGCGCGCGGGCGGCCGCTCAGCGACATTGCCATCCTCGTCCGCGCCCAGTTCCAGACCCGCGAGTTCGAGGAACGGTTCATCGCGATCGGCCTCTCCTATCAGATCATCGGTGGTTTCCGTTTCTACGAGCGTGCCGAAATCCGCGACGCGCTCGCTTATCTCCGACTGATCCACCAGCCGGCGGACGATCTGGCGTTCGAGCGGATCGTCAACACGCCCAAGCGCGGGCTCGGCGACAAGGCGATCGCCACGATCCACGCCGCCGCGCGGGCGCAGCAGCAGCCGTTGCTGATCGCCGCCGCGTCGATGCTCAATTCCGACGAGCTGCAGGCGCGGGCCCGCAACTCACTCGCCCGGTTCATCTCTGACGTCGCCCGCTGGCGGAAAATGGCGAGCGAGATTCCTCACGCAGAACTCGTCCGCACCGTCCTCGAAGAATCGGGTTACACCGCGATGCTCCAGGCCGAGCGGACCGCCGAAGCCTCCGGCCGCCTCGACAACCTTGCCGAGCTCGCCCGGGCGATGGAGGAGTATGAGAGTCTCAGCGCCTTCCTGGAGCATGTCAGCCTGGTGATGGACAATGACGAGGATCGCGGCCGCGACAAGGTCACGATCATGACGATCCACGCCGCCAAGGGGCTGGAATTCGAAACCGTCTATCTGCCCGGGTGGGAAGAAGGCATTTTCCCGTCGCAGCGCTCGCTGGACGAGGGCGGCCTCGCGTCATTGGAAGAGGAACGCCGCCTCGCTTATGTCGCGATCACCCGCGCCCGCCGCCGGGCGACCGTGATCCACGCCGCCAACCGCCGGATCTACGGCCAGTGGACCAGTTCGATCCCGAGCCGTTTCGTCGCCGAGCTTCCGAAGGCGCACGTCGACGAGGAAACGACGATGACGGGCGGCGCGAGCTTGTGGCGCGCGCAGTGGTCGGAACGCGCCGATCCCTTCGCCCACGTCGCCCGGGCGAACACCCGCGGCCCGGGCTGGCAGCGGGCCGCTTTCTCCAAACCCTCGCCCCCTTCAGGGGGAGAGGGCAGGGTGAGGGCGCAACTCAACGACGCTTACGCCGGCCCACCCATCGAAGCGCGCGCCAGCGCCGTCAGCCTCGGCAATCAGGGCCGCACCGATCTCGCTCTCGGCCAGCGGGTATTCCACCAGAAATTCGGTCACGGGACCATCGTCGGGCAGGAAGGCAACAAGCTGGAGATCGATTTCGAGCATGCCGGCCGCAAGAAGGTGCTCGACAGTTTCGTGAGTGCGGGGTGAGGCCGCCGACTCACGAAATTGCTGTCCTACAGCAGGGCGATTATGCACATTTGCACGAAATGGCCGATCTCGCTTTCTCTTCCAGTCGATTCAGGCACGTCATTGAAAGCGGTTCGCGTGTGCGCACGTGTAGCCTCGCGAACTTTGTGAACTTTCGCTCGGAAGCCCGAGCGCAGCGCAGCTGCGTCGAGAGCAGCCGCAGCCGCCATGCCGGGGTGCATGGTGGACCGGCTGCTGGAGAGCCGGCCAGCGGGTCG
>Ga0157369_10000181_pt1 | contig 87584 bp, 78 predicted proteins | sample C25metaG_FD_113461 | JGI IMG/M metagenome (GOLD analysis project Ga0157369, IMG submission 113461) | Corn rhizosphere microbial communities from Kellogg Biological Station, Michigan, USA - C2-5 metaG | ecosystem: Host-associated > Plants > Roots > Rhizosphere > Soil | place: USA: Michigan... | reverse complement strand
TTTCTGATATAATGCTTCTTTCACCAAATCCTAAAGTTGTAATTTTTTCATTGAGTGAATCAATGTTATTGACGTTATGTTTTAAAAGTTCAGTAATAAGTTTTGAACATATTAATTCTAGATAATATAGATAATCACTTACTTTATCGTCTGAAAATTCTGTACCGTGAACAATTTCACTTCTAAGATTATAAATCTTTTTTATATTCTTAAAAATTACCGCACTTGTTTCTCTGTCCTTTCCACATATGACGGCTATATTCCTAGCAATTCGGTAGTTAAGTTCAGCTTTACCGACAGTAATACTTTCCAAACATATGCAAAATGCTATAAATGAAAAATGAAAATAATTTGAATCAAAAGCATTTAAATAATTTTGTATTGAAGATTTTAAATACTTTATTTCTAAATAATTCTCAAAATATTTTTCAATGAATAAGTTTACCTCGTCTAATTTGTCTTCATTAAATAATAAATAACTATCTCTACTCGATATATTTTTTTCATTGTGAAAACTGCTTGAAAATCGAAGATCATCAATAACAATATTATAATCAAGCATATATTCAACTGATAAAGTACTTGGAAAAAGTATTAACAAGAAATTAAAAAGATTATGGATTTTTTTCTCTCCAAATTTTTTATTGTCTTTTTTTATTATTGCAAATCTTTCAATTTTATCGTACTGATATTCTTCATCAATTTTGGGTAAAAATTCTTCAGTTCTTGTAAAAGTTTTTTCGCAGAATTTTTTAAAAATTTCCGAACGAATATTTACAATGTCAAATTCGGGAAACTTCAGTTTAGTCAAATCACTAATTGAATTCGTTATAATAAAAACTGAAAAGTCTCTCATTTAATCCTACTGTTTTTAATAATATCTGCTAACTAATTTATAACAGCCATAAAATGGGCTTTTAGCAATTCGTACGCTTTTTTAAGCTAATATAAGAATAATAAACTAATCTTTAGTTGTGTAATAATAAGCAGTTCATCAGCTATCTTACAAGTCGTGCTACTGTTCTCACTATAGTTTAGAATCAACTGATTGCATGCAGCATTTTAAAGTTTTTTTCTGCACACTTAATATGGCAGTGGCTTTGAACCTGCGGAGCTATCTTTTAGAATTCACCCCAAGCTGACTGCTATTCTTAATTTTTACTCTTTATCCATAACATCCCAATTGCTTCCCTTTTTATTTTTTATCAAAGACCCCGTATGCTTTTGTTTTATTTCAGGAGCAAAGGTAGTCCGTGTCCATAAGCCAAAGCAAGGCCGGGCCTTTCAGGTCTTGCCAAAAAATCTCCACCCATGCGGGTTGTATTTTTTGCCAGAGCCTTGCTTTTGCCGGACACTCACCTTTTTATGCTCATGAAACAAAACATAGCATACTGCGGCTCTTTAGACGAATAAAAAAAAATGTCAGAAATGAGAATTGAAATATTGAAAACAGCAATGATGAAACAAAACAGCGCCTGCTCTCATTGCCGAATAAAATTTCAAAAAAAAGAAAAGTAAAAAAAAGTAAAAAGTAAAAAAATCAAAAGTAAAAATGCGGGGCGGAAAAAGAAAGTAAAAATTTTAAAAATCAGAAATCATGAACATTACAGGAAGATTGACAAAAGATGCGAAAGTAAGCACATTGTCAGACAGCAGACAGGTAGTAAATTTTTCAGTAGCCATCAACGAGAGCTACAAAAACAGAAAAGGCGACAAGGTGGAGCAGACCACATTTTTTGATTGCGCCTACTGGATAAGCCCAAGGGTTGCCGAGTGGCTGACCAAAGGCACAGTGGTGGAACTCACAGGGATGGTAAGCGCAAGGGCTTGGACGGGCAATGACGGGGAACCTCGCGCAGGGCTGAACTTCAATACCTCGAACATCAAACTGCACGGAGGCGGGAAGAAGTCCGAAAGCGGGCAGGAAGTGAAAACTGGGCAGAATGCGGAGCAGGGAGAAAACAAAAAAGCCGCCTTAAAAGAGCCTGAGGACGACATGCCGTTTTGAGCAGGCAGTAAAGGGTTCTAAACAATTTTATTTTTCAAACTTTTAAAATCAAATATTATGGCACATAATATCAATTACAACAGCGAGACAGGAAAATATTCTTTTTTCAGCGTAAAGGAAAAAGCATGGCACGAGCTCGGACAGATCGTCGAGCAGTACCCGACAAGCGCCGAAGCCATCAGACATGCGGGGCTTGATTACGAGGTGGCTAAAAGCCCTTTATACACAAAAGCATCGGGCATTATCCAAACTTTGGGCGGTATTGAAATGGGCAGTACGGAACTGGCAGTACCTGACTGCTTTGCCACTATCCGCACCGACAGCAATGCCGTTTTGGGTGTGGTAGGGAAAGACTACCAAATCGTTCAGAACCGTGAGGCGTTCAGTTTCTTTGATGCCATTGTGGGCGGGGGCGACGGCATACTGTACGAAACAGCAGGGGCGCTCGGGCAGGGAGAGCGTATTTTTATCACGGCAAAACTCCCTGACTATATTCGTGTTGGAAACGGAGATGACGTGACTGAAAAGTACATTTTCCTGACCACTTCCCACGACGGAAGCGGAAGCATCACGGCGGCTTTTACGCCCATCCGCATCGTATGCCAAAATACCCTTAACGCTTCGCTTAGAAATATGAGCAACGTGGTGCGCATCCGCCATACCTCGGGGGCAAAACAGCGTTTGGATGATGCCCATAAAGTAATGGGACTGGCGGACAGGCTGAGCGGACAGCTCGAAGGTATTTTTAATGAATGGGCTAAAGTGAAGGTAACAGATACGCAGGTTAAGAAATTGATACAGTTGGCACTATGTCCCAATACCGAAACGCTCGCTTTAATCAAAAAAGGAGCTGAGGATGAAGTATCCGCCATCTTTAAAAATACCGTCGAAGATGCTTTTGCCTATGCCATGGCAAGCGAATCTCAGCAGATGGACACGACTAAAGGCACGCTTTTCGGGGCTTACAATGGAGTTACGGGCTACTATCAAAATGTGCGCAAATACAAGGACAGCGAAGCCAAACTGCAGTCCATTGTCATGGGAGGCACAGCCCAGGGAAAAGCCCAAAAGGCATTTGAACTCTGCACGGCTTTTCATGCAGATGGCGCAGAAATCCTTAACCTTAATTAGGGGTAAGATAAACCAAAGGCTGTTGCGAACCGTGACAGCCTTTAAAATCAGGTTTTTGTGATACGATAGCAGGATTTAACATTCTGCACAATTGAATAACATAAAAGGCAGGGATTATGGCAAGGAAGGACAGCAACAATTTTGAGTTTATACTGTATCTCTATAATGAATTTGTCAGCAAACACCGCAGTACAGGCAAGGAAGCCCATGTGTATTGGCATATTTTGGACAAGTATATAGAAGTGGGGCTTTCAAAAAAAAGCCAGACAGCCGAAAAAAAGTACGCCCAAAAGCTTACAGCCATCATCAGGGAAGCAGTAGGGGAATGGAACACCCATCTGCTTATCTTAAAAGGGGAAGAGGGAGAAAAGGAATATCAGGAAAATATGAAAAGCTACATCGAACGCCTCTACAGGTTAGGACATGATGAGCAGAGCGTCATAGAGTCAATCATTAAAAAATTAAAATTAAATTATGGAAACGACAACTAATTTTTTCAATCAGATAGCGCAGTTGCAGATCATAGGCGACCTGCACATTACCATTGCCAAAGGGGCAGAGGACAGGCTTATCGTACTGGTTATGCTCCAAAATGAGACGTGCGGGGACAATGCCAAGCACAGCATACCGCCACTAAACCTAAGAGGAACGGCCGAAGAACTCGACGGCGGTTTTTTTGAGAATATCACTACGCCCATTGAGTCCGCTTCGGGTCTAATGGTGGACATGGAAGGCTATATGAAACAGCTTGAAGATACCAAAAAGCAGTCGGTAATGGAGAAGGAGAAAGCCGATACCAAGAAAAAAGAGCAGGAAGCCAAGGACAAAAAATTTAGTGATGCCATGGCAAAGGCGGACGAACTGGAAAAAGAAGGGAAATTCCGTGAGGCATGGATAAAAGTGCCCGAAATACATGAGTTTCCCTTTAAGGCGGAGGAAATACGAAGACGAAAATCTGAATTATCAGCCCAATTTGCGCCCGATTTGTTCGGCAGTACAACAGGGCAGACAATAGCCGAACCGCCCCGAGAGGCGCTTTTTCCCGAGTATGCTAATGATAGTTGTAATGCACAGGAGCATGAAACGGACGAGGAAGAAACGGAATACTGGGAAAATGACCCCGAAGCAGAGGAGTAGGATATTAATCTAAATAATGAAATCATGTTATTAGCAACACAATTACAGCGGGTTTTTATACTCAAAGACAAGGGGCAGGAAATCAGGCTTTCCGACCCCGAGCCAAGATGGAGCACCGAAGCGGTACTGAATTTTTATGCCCCGACCTATCCGATACTCACCACCGCCAAAATATCAGCCCCTGCCATCAGGGATGATGCGGTGGAGTACCGATTTGAAACGGTAATGGGAACAAAAGGCTAACCAAAATTTAAAGCCATGAAATATGCAACAGACAATCATATCGGGAACAGTGCAACTGCCCGAGCGAAAAAGACAAAAACAGCTTCACGCACAGCTCGCAGGGTTTATGGGTTGGATGCAGAGAACAAAAGATGCAGGCGATGTGCAGAAAGACAAACCAAGGTCAGTTCCTGCGGGGATGCTACCGATGGTTTTCTAAAGGTTTCATTTCTGCCCAGACTGCAAGAGAATACAACGGTACAGGCTTGTCAGGATATTTCCAAAATGGAAAGTGATTTTTATAGCTCTCTTGACAGCCTAGCAGGGCATTACCATATTGTGCCGATGCCGACCCGTCATTTTGAATATCCCTATAATATGGCATTGGCTGTATGGGATTTGGAAGAGAAGCTCAAAAAGAGTGTAGGGAACTTTTCCGAACTGCGGTTATTGCAGGACAGCCACAGAACGTATCTGCTCAGCGAGGAAAAATACAGCACAGGCACAACGCTGTATTATATCCCCATTGAACCGATTTATCAGATGTTCAGAGAACCGAAGCACAAACAAAATGCGCACCTGCTTTTATCGGTCTGCTCTTATCTGTATCATATTGCAGATGTACCGTATTTCAGACAGCAGGGAAGTTATCTGTACTGGCTCTATGAAATGCACAGGGAATGGACAGAGCAGGACGAGGACAGGGAGGAAAACGAGAGCTACGTGCGGGCGTTTGACAAGGCAGAACTTATCGGGGACTGTATCGAAAAGAAGATCTTCAGTCCCATGAACCTGACCTTTTTTGAAAAACGGCTGAACGGTTTTAAAAGCCGTGATGCCTTTGATAAGCAGTGTTTGGATACGGCGAAAAAAGCTTTTGCATTATTTACCGATTATCCTAATGAGAGCATTTTTCGAAATGCACCAACACATAACGAGGAGGAAGACGAAGAAACAGAAAACGAGAGTATCGGGATGGAAAAGTACATTTCTTTTATCTCCGACACCAAAGGATGGCTTTATGAAAGTATTGAGGAGAGCATCAACAACGAATTTAACGAGTATGGGACAATGGACGAGCCATCGATTTTAAAATGCTTTGACGGAAGGGAATTGACAGAGAACAGCCTTGATTTTGAAAGCCGTCTGTTTAACCTTTTGGACGATATGTGCGCTTTACTGTATAACTATAAACAGAACGAAAATGAATAATGTAATTGATATAACAGAGGATTTCGGGACGCTCTACCATCCAAAATCTGCCCTTGTTTTATATGAAAGTAAAGGTTTAGATAAAGAGGTTTATGTAGAGCATTTTGATATGGATAGAAATGGCAATCCTATCAATGCTCATCCTCTCACAGAGCGCGAAGCAGGGGCGCTCGCAAAAGCCCTTCTAATCGAAAAGCAGAAGCAGACCGCCTTTTTGAAATCGGGCGGGATTCTGCCGACAAGCATCCTGCATATTAATCCAAGCAGGGAAAAAGGCGCTGTGATATGGTACACCAAATCCCAAAAAAGACCGCTTTATTTTATAGAGGGTTTAGGGATTCCGAGCGGTCAGGGGTTTGTGCCTGCTATGGTCTGGCAGGCTACCAAAAATAGCCTTTGGGTATTTGCGCTTTTAAGTAACAGGAGACCTACGGAAAAAACACCGCTGTACTATGCACCATTTTTTAACATTTATGAGGATGGCAGGGTATGTATGGGGTCTGTTAGCATTGAGATAAAAGAATCTGCCTGCGTTGAGGAATTTACAAAGGCGTGGGAGGATTATTTCTTTAACAGCTACTTCAGCCACCTTTTGGGAGAGAACAGCCCTGTAAAGGGCAACTGCGTAAGCCTGTGGAAAGACCTTGTTACATCGGACAGAACCTTTCCGACAGCATTATTGAAAAGCACTAACAAAACACTTAAAAATTTATTGTTATGAAAACAAGCAAAACCAAAATGCATTTTACAGACCCGTATCTGACTAGCCCGACCAATCCCATTGCCGTTAACCTGATAGGGGCGGGAGGTACAGGCTCAAAAGTGCTGACCGCCCTTATGGAAATGAACCACAGCCTTACAGCGCTCGGGCATACAGGGCTGTCGGTGCGCCTTTGGGATAATGATATTATCACAAATGCCAACCTTGGCAGACAGCGTTTTGCGCCCAGTGAGGTCGGACTGTATAAATCCGTGGCACTTATCAACCGTGCCAACCGTTTTACGGGTACAAACTGGAAAGCGGAAACCGTAAAATTTGAAAGGGACAGTTTCGGCAAACTGCCCGCCAATGCGAAGGCTAAAATTTATATAACCTGCACAGACAGTGCAAAGTCCCGTTTTGATATAGCCGATATTTTAAAAAACAGTAACCAAAGACATCACAGGGACGACCCCAAATACTGGATGGATTTTGGCAACAGCCAGTATACAGGACAGGTTGTATTATCGACTATTGGGGAAATCCCACAGCCCAAGTCCGAAAAATTTGAAACCGTGGAGCGCCTGCCTTTTGTGACAGAGGAATTTGGGGAGCTGTTACAGGAATCTGAAACGAAGGACGACACGCCGAGTTGTTCACTTGCCGAGGCACTAGAGAAACAAGATTTGTTTATTAATTCCGCTTTGGCGCAGATGGGATGCTCGCTATTGTGGAATTTGTTTCGTGAGGGCATGACAGTAAACAGGGGATTTTTCCTGAATTTAAAAGATTTCCGAGCACAACCCATTCCAATATAAGCCCGAAATCGGGCGGCAAAAAGACACTCCTTCCTCTCGGGCGGAGCATCTTTTTGCGTTTAAAACGGTGGAGCGCTTTTGCCAAAATGCAGTGCCCGCTATTTTACCAAACCCGCTGCGTTTTTTTAAGGGATGCTCATCATACCTTTTGCTGTTTTTGGCGGGCTTCTTTTCTTTCCGAGAGCGGCCAAAGAAAAGAAGCAAAAGAAGACCGCCTTTTTGTAATGGCTTTTATTTTAATTGTATAATAGGCGCTTTTTTCCAGCGGGAAAAGCCTTTGAAAAGATACGCTATGTTTTCAAACTCGATAAAGGCTATGAGTTCTTCTTTGCACTTTATTTTAAATCCCCTGAAATGCTGAAAATCCTTCAGCGGTATGTCGGCAAGCTCACCGATAGTTGTGATCTCTAAAGCTTCCAATACGCTTTGCAGTCTTCTGCTGAAAGGAAATTCGCTGTTGTAAAGCAGTTTCTGCCGGTCTTTTTCTGCTTTTTCTTTTCTGATCTGAGCGGGACTTGGATTTGGATTTAATTCGCGCTTTAATGCCTGAAGTTTTTTCTTGTAGTGATCGATTTCACACATCAGTTCGGTTGCTGCTTTTACTTTATTGCAGGTTTTCTCGTAAAGCTCCTCCACATATTCGGATGTAACCCCGTATTGTTCTGCCGCCTGGGTCAGGGGCATCTTATCAATGAGTAGTTTCTGAAGTAAATCATATTCCTTTTCAGAAAGTACCTGCATGGACATTTCGATATAAAACATGTTGGTGCGGTCAATAACATTATGCATAACAATACAAGTTAAATCCTTATTGCCAAAATAGGTTTTGGCTCTTGCAGTTCAATGCTAAGATACTAACGTTAATTGAGTTATACAATTTATTTGCAGGAAAGGCTTAAGCTCGGGAAACAAAACAGCCCAAAGCAATGCTTCGGGCTGTAATACTTTTTAATTTCTAATTTTTTAATAGTTTTTAAAATTTAAGATGCATACTGTTTATCACCTTGGCTTTTACCAGATCTGAATTTTTAATCTTGAGTGTCTGGTGTCTCCCTCCGTTTTTCTCAAAAATCTCAATTAGCAGCAGTTTGTCATCCGCTATTGTAAATTGGTCCAAGAGAAATACATTCTGGTCTGTGGCTTTTCCGGGAATCTCATCAAGGGTTTTGTAAATGCGGAGCGGCACAATCGGCCTTTGCTGCGAGGCAGTTCGTCTGGCTGTTTTTTTATCTATCACCTTGAAACTCGTAAAGTCAATGCTGAAAGGTACATTGGTTTGGTTTTCAAGCTGCGTATGGAAATAATACTTGCCGTTGTGGATATAGATGCCCTTTAAGCTGAACTGAATGCCGAAACTCTCCGATGCAATGTGCTTTACGATTCGCTTGTTGTTTTTGTAAATAGTTTCCAGGATCAAACCTGCCAGTGAGGGCGGTGTTTTTCCAAGTTCCTCAAAAAGAACATCGCTTGCACTGACTTTGTCGACGTTCTTCTGCATCGCCATAAGATCATAGCTGAGGGTAGGCGGTTTGGCGCTGTACTGTACATTAAAATTGTAAAAACGGCCGTCATCTGTAATCACCGAAAAGTTGGTTTCCTCTCCAAAAGTCTTGACTGATGCCTTGACGCGAAGGACGTTTTCAGCATCCTCGGCCTTTGAGGCAATCAGGTATTCACTTCCAAGATCCACGTATCGGATAGCGGACGGGAAAATAAGATGGGAAGTTTTGTCATAAGTAACCTGCATATGGTACGGCGGTATCGTTCCTAAATCAAGGCTAGTGGCTTCGTTTTCTTGCGCAGATGCGGCTAATGAATATGTTATTAAAAGGGCTGTTGCCCAAAATAGTTTAAATTGATTTTTCATAATTAATTGATTTTAGATTGATGTTATTTTTTGGAAACCAGATACACCTGATGTCCTGCTTTTAGGGTCACCTTAGGCGTCCTCACTTTTTTGGCGAAATAGCTCGAGATGCCCTGAACCACCCCGCGGCTCAGGTCAGCGGCCACCTGCTGTCCTGCAGACTGTGTCATCATAAGGCTCGTGCCGGACTGTTGGCTCATGTTGCCCGCCATTTCAGTTAGGGCACTTCTTTCGGCAGAATAAGGAACTGGCACTCCCTGCTGGCCGTCAAGGTCATAAATGGTAATGTCTACCGGAATAATGGAGCCCTCCAGTTCGATGGAAGTGACTTTCAACTGCAGGCGGCCTGCCTGTATCTTCGCATTTGCCGTCACTATTGTGCCCGTTGCTATGATACGACCTGAAATCCTTGCAGGTTCTAGAAGACGAAGGGAAACATCTGCCTCGCCAATAATAGTTTGTGTTTGGTGCATGCAGGCCCTGATACTGTTTTTTGGCGGAAGCGTTTCTTTCATTGAACCTGCAGAATTAAACCCTCTGCCCGTGTTCCATTCTGCCATAAAAGTGCTGTCTGACGGACGTTGATACAGCGAGGATACCCTGCTTTTTTTTGAAGGGACCAGTGCAGAAAAATTCTTCTCTTCTGATTCCGCCTTTGCTACTGTAGTGTTTTTGCCTGCAGGCTCGACAGAACTGGAGCCTGAGGGAAGGTATTTAGCGGCCATCTGATAGGATTTTTCCATAAGTGCCAGCTGGTCATCAACCGTGGCCGCTTTGGGAATTTCCTTTTGCGCGAGTTCCTGTTTCAGTTCCTCGAGCTGCCTGCGCAGTTCCTTGGTTTCTCCGTTGTCCTGCTGATAGAAAGAACCCAGCGTGCTTTGGGCAGTACGGTACGTGTTCAGCGCCGGATTGTTAGTTTCTTGCGCGTCATCGGGCAGTGATTGTTTCTGCTCAGCGTTATCCTCATTCCAGTAATCGGACAGCGTGGTTAAAGCGTTCTTTTTTTGCTCTTCTTTATCTTCGAGTATTTCCTGCTCATACGCTTTCTGTTTGTCTGCCTGCAGTACAGATCCGCTTGCCTGTGGCACGCTGTCATTCAGACCAATGTTTTCGATCTGCTTTTTATCCTTCGACGGCTTAAAGATCAAATACATACAGCCGATACATACAATTCCCATCAGTGTGAAAATTAGCAGTTTTTTAATACGCTCGACAGTTGTCTTTTTTTCATTAGGTAGAAACGAGGTACTGCTCTGAACAGTCCCTTCTGAGAGAAGGCTGACCTTTTTTTTATTTTCTTTCATAATCCTATTTTTTTTTAATTGGCTTGAGGGAGTCCTGTAGAGACGCTGGACTTTCTTTCCCTGTGGAGACAGGGTTTTCGATATGTTTTACAGCCATATTGTTTCTCGCGTATGCCGTATCGCGGCATACGTTGAAAATGACAACTGCGGTCAGCAGCACGTACGCTGCAAAAAAGTATAGTATTACCTGATGTTGCCTTTTTATTGGCATTGCTTCCCAGTTTCTGTCAAGCCCTTCCAGCCATTGGTTTATATTTGCTCTTAATTTATTCATAACCTTGTTATTTTTGTTCTCAAAGCTTAAAACGCTTTGGACATTTATCTGTTTTTTGGTGCTGTTCATCATTGACCAAGGCGACTGCCTGCGAAGCGCTGGGCGCAGATATAACAGACAGGTTTGTCAGTTCCGTTTTTTTCTGCAGCTGTCCAAATTGGTCCTTCCTTGCCACCTGCATTCTGTTGAGAGAAAATTTACCGTTCAGGTATTTTACCAGCATAATGCATCGTACACTGGGCTGGTCTTCGCCCGACCATTGCAGGTAGCCTGTCAGCAGCAAGTCCTCTTTAGGCAAACTGTCTTTTCCATTTTTGCAGTTTTCAAGGTATTCGCTGATGCTGTCTTTTAACTTTCCGGCATGCGCACCCTGCGTATGGAAATAGCCGTTAAATCCTTTTTCAGTCAGGATTCTCGCAAATGTGTCTAAATCTAATAATGCTTCCATAAGATTTTTTTAGCGTTCGATGACTTCTATATCCTTGTTTTCAACCACCGCAAACTTTTCAATATTAAAGCCTTGCGGATTATTGTCCGAGCGCACCGAGTTTACCAGAAGGCAGGATGTAACCAGGCTGCGTCTCGTTACATTACTCGAGCGTATGATAATTTGCCTTGCATAGCTCCGCACCACATAAGGGTAAGTATCGAAATTGCAGGCCACGCTGTCCATTTCGATACGCTGCTGTACATTGCCCGATATGATCCGGTTGTAATAACCTTTTTCCAAAAGATCCTTGTAGTAGTTAAAGGCACTTTTATCGGCAAGGCTAAATGCCCTTTTCATATTGCTTTCAATGGCATTTTTGTCGGGCGCCAGGGTAAAGAACAGTTCGTGAAAACGCCTTACGTGCTCTCGGGCTTCCACAGGACGGTTGATCGAGGCGTCCTGAGCAAGTGCGAGCATGAGCGATTTGCCATTGTCCAACACATAAATTTTCTGACGTTGCTGCTCGGCGAAACCATACGATCTCCAAAGAGCGTATCCTGTCACTAATGCACAGAGCACGGCAAATACAATGGCATACAGCCTGATTTGCTGAAAACTGTTTTCTATATTTCTGAGTGTTTTAAATTCCATTTTAGTGAATGTTTATTGATTACTTATTGACCAGCCTTCCGGCAATGTTGCCTGCGGCCGAACCAGCGCCTGCGCCTGCTATATTTCCGGATTTCATGGCAGTCTGGTGGATGTTGCGTGAAAAATTTCCTGCGCCGCCTGCCTGGATAATCCAGCCTGTCACAGTTGGAATGGTAAAATATCCCACTATGCCGATAATCATAAAAATGATGTATACGGTGTTTGAGGTGTCGGGAACGAAAGTGGGATCGGCAAGCATTTCTATGTCTCTTTCAATTATCAGTGACTGAATCCTGGCCAGCATCGAGCTGAACAGGTCCGCTACAGGAAGCCAGAGATAAACGCTGACATACCTTGTAATCCACTGCGTGAGAGTTGACTGGAATCCGTCCCAGACTGATATGGCAAATGCGATAGGCCCCAGGATGGACAGCACTATGAGAAAGAAAGTGCGTATGGTGTCGATCACAAGCGCTGCAGCCTGAAATAATATTTCTAGCAGGTTGCGAAACCACTCTTTTATTATTTTCTCTATCTGATAGGTCTGCCTGTCCATATACATTCCGGCCATAGTCCCGATGTCCGAAGGCGACCAGCCCAGCTCGTCCAGTTTCTTGTCGAACTCTGCGTCCGATACCATATAGGCGGTTTCGGGATTGCGGATCATCGCTTCATGCTCCAGCAGGTCCTTTTTAGCCTGAAGATCGTTCAGGTTCAATACCTGATCTTCCAGAATGCTATGTGTTCCCTGAACTATCGGGCTTAATACGGCATTGATTGTACCCAGCACGATCGTCGGGAAAAACATGATGCACAGACCCAGTGCAAAAGGGCGCAGAAGCGGGTAGACATCAATAGGTTCAGCTCGGCTGAGTGCCTGCCAGACTTTCAAGGCCACAAAAAACAGCGCCCCGAGTCCTGCCAGTCCTTTGGCCACCGCCGCCATATCGGCGGACAGTGGCAGCATCTCATCATACAGCGAGCGAAGGACCTCATGAAGATTGTTAAATTCCATATTACCAGTATTTTTGGTTTGGGGCGCCGTACAGCTCAAGAACCCTTTTGGTGCTGTTCTGCTTTTTAGCCCTTAGGATACTGACCGAAATATTTTTATTGGTGTAATAGCGCACCAGGCTGTGGTATTCTTTTACCTCTTTGTATACACGGTCAATAATATCCATTCGTTCCTTATCACTAAGTGACAGGCTTGAGGAGGTGACAATCTGCTTGAGTTCTTTCAAAAGCTCGGTACTCTCTCCCAGCAGCGCCGAATATCCCTTGGCAATGGCGGTGAGTTCTCTTGCCGAAAAGTTTGGATCATTGAGCATCCTACCGAAATTTTGCACATACATTTCCGATACATCACCCACCAAAAGGACGGTCTGCTGTACCTTGCGGGCGTCTTTTACCAGATTGTTAATCGCCTGTAGCTTATCGTAATATTCTTTGCCCTGCTTGTATACCTTTTCGACTTCCTTGAAATTTTTGACCACATTGCTGACTGTAGAGGAAGTCTGTATGATCTCGTTGGCGCTGTTGAGGATTCCCGAGGCAAGATTTGCCGGATCGGTAACCACAAACTGGGCTTTTGCTGATGGCGCCGAGGCAAGCATAATTGCCGCAGACACCATAAATAGTATTTTTTTCATTGTTATCGATTTTTTAATTGTTATTGATTATTGATTTTTCTTTTCGCGGCGCCTACTGGCGATCTGCTTGATGGCAAGTTCTACATTACCGCCAAGTTCAGCGGCAAGCTGCATCACCTCCATTTTTTCTGTTTCTTCTGTCGTGTACGCGAGATATTCCTCAGCGGACACTTCTGTGGCATAGACAGCCGAATGCGTCCCTCCAAGCCCGATCCATACTTCTTTGTAAAGACGCGATGCATCGTTGTTCATATTAATGGATAATACCTGCGCTTTTTCTTTGTCTGTCAGCCCGAGCATGGCCTGTATTTCATCAAACTTGTTCATGTATTTGCGCTGATCCAGAAGTATCTTGCAGTCGGAATTATTGATGATGCTTTCCTTAACAATAGGAGACTGGATAATGTCATCAACTTCTTGGGTCACCACAATGGCCTCGCCAAAGAACTTACGAACAGTCTTAAATAAATACTTTATATAATTTGCCATACCTTCCTTTGCAATAGCTTTCCAGGCCTCTTCAATTAGGATGAGTTTTCGGATACCCTTAAGCCTTCGCATCTTGTTGATGAACACTTCCATAATGATTATCGTTACGATTGGAAAAAGGATTTTATGTTCTTTGATCGCATCAATCTCAAAGACGATAAAACGCTTGGAAAGCAGGTCCAGCTGCTTGTCGGAATTCAGCAGGTAATCATACTCGCCGCCTTTGTAATAAGGCTCCAGTACATTAAGAAAATTGGCAATGTCAAAGTCTTTTTCCCTTACCTGTTTTTCTACCAGCACGCTTCGGTAATCCCCCTGAACATACTCGTAAAAGGCATTGAAGGACGGAAAGGCGTCATCGCGCTTGATCTTTTCGATATAACCGCTTACGGCATTGGACAGTGCCACTTCTTCGGAGCGGGTGGGAGGCTCGTCATCACGTTTCCATAATGTCAGTATGAGCGTCTTGATACTTTCTCTTTTTTCAATATCGAAAACCCCGTCATCGGTATAGAAAGGGTTAAAGGCAATGGGGTTGTCCTCGGTATAGGTAAAATACACCCCGTCTTCGCCTTTAGTTTTTCCATTGATCAGCCCGCATAATCCCTGATAGGAGTTACCGGTATCTACCAGCAGGACATGGGCGCCCTGTTCATAATACTGCCTCACCATATGGTTGGTGAAAAAAGACTTGCCACTTCCCGAGGGACCGAGTATGAACTTGTTGCGGTTGGTAATGATACCGCGTTTCATCGGTAAGTCTGAAATGTCCAGATGGATGGGTTTTCCCGTCAACCTGTCTGCCATCTTGATGCCGAATGGTGATGGGGAGTCATGGTAATTGGTTTCTTCTGTGAAGAAGCACAATGCCGGTTCAATGAAGGTGTAAAAGCTTTCCTCACTTGGAAAATCTCCTGCATTGCCAGGTATACCCGCCCAGTACAGCGCCGCCGTATCAGTAGTATTGTGCCTTGGCTTGCATTCCATAAGGGCCAGTGCGCTCCCGCAGTCGTTCTTCAGCTGTTTAAGTTCGGACAGGTCGTCCGACCATGCCATTATATTGAAGTGTGCGCGGATTGACGACAGTCCAAAGGAATGCGCCTCATTCAGATAGCGTTCTATCCACTCTTTGTTGATCTGGTTGGCGCGGCTGTAGCGTGCCAGCGAGTGCATGTTTCGGGCGGACTTTTCAAACTTCTGCAGGTTCTCCTCACTGTTGTCCAAAAACAGGTACTGGTTGTAAATGTGATTGCAGTTCAGCATTAGTCCCACAGGAGATGCAAAAGATAAACGGCAGTCGCTGCGGTCTGTGGAGAGTTTTTCATATCGATTATCAGCTGATACAGTTGAGGGCAGGTCGTCGGTGTCAGAAAGAGTATGCAGGCACAGCCTTTTGTTACCCACACGTACCTCTTCGCTGCCGAGCGCAATATCCTGCAGTGAGGTTCCGGTTTCTCTTGACAGGGTCAGGTATTGTTCCAGCAGTCCCTGCCTTCCTTCGGATCCGATAATGTCTTCTTCGCTCATGCGGCTGATCTTGACAAATCCGCAGTCGTTTATAATGCGCTCAAACTGAGCGACGGCTTCCATAAAACGGTGAACTGTTTCTTTATCCCTGATTTCTTTTGGTATCAGTACACCTTTGCATAGCGATGAGAAATTGCTCTGCATCCGCATGCGCTCTTTGGTGGTCTTGGTAAGAAACAGATAACAGTAATGGTTCAGAAACGGGCGCTCATTAAAGTGCCGCTGATAAGACCTAGCCAGAAAACTCTGCACATCCTTGTCCATTTCAGGATCATAGTTCTCCCTGATGTACCAATCCTGTTTATGGACAATCGTAAAATCGGGTAGGGTCTTAATAGCCTTATGCCAGGCAGAATGAATTGCTTCATATTCGGCCGAAGCCACTGTGAAGAGTTCAGGCAGACGGACTTCAAAGCAGGCGGTAATATCCGCATCCTTTGAAAGTATGCAGTTATTTTCCACTGCCAGCAGGGGAAATCTGCTTTCCAGTGTAGTGCTCTTGGCTGTATTTCTCATACGTCACTGGATTTAGGAATTGACTGTAAATAGCGTCGTACTGGCTTGCGGCAGATGATGTAGCGTGGATGTCTTTTTTTTGCCCCGATTTTCATAAGTCCGTGTTCCCCGTACTTTCTGTTCAGCGAGAAGGTCTGCCAGACAATTAGCGAGGCGCCGCCTGCGCCCAGAAAAAGACAGATATAGGAACTCGTCCCGGCCATATATAAAATCATGACCAGGATAAGTATTCCAAGCAGCCCTCCTGCGAAAATGAACAGGTACTGTGCCTTGAGTCCCCTGAACTCGACTGTTCTTCCTATGCCTTTGTTGATGTTGTAAGTATTCATAGGCAAGGTTAAAGGAAGAAGGAGCGAAGGATGGTAGCCGCGACAATAAGGAAGATACAGGCGCCGAACCAGCTCGCCGCGGTTTTTGAGGTGTCGGGATCTCCGCTACTGAATTTATTGTACACCTTAACCCCGCCGATCAGACCGACTACAGCTCCAATGGCGTAGATGAGTTGTGTGGCGGGATCAAAATAGGAGGTAACCATTTGGGTCGCTTCCGTGATGCCTGCTGTTCCGTTTCCCTGCGCCGATAACTTTAAGGATGACAGCATTATGATTACTGCTGGCCGGAATTTTTTTCTTTGTTTTTTCATAATGAAACACTTTAGATTATTACTGTACTTCCGCATTATGCGGGCTCTGGCAACAAAAGTGTGATGAAAATCGAGTTCCTGCCGTAAAGTGGCTGTCTGTGGAATTAGTTGACTAGCTGTGGCGTTATTCTTAATGTTTGAGCATAAAAAACGTCAAACATTTTAAGTTTGACGTTTAAATTTTCATGCAGAATTATACGGTGTTTATTAAATGAGAAAGGGGAGTATGCCCTTTCAGACATACTCCCCAATATCAAATTCATTCAAATCAATTTTCCGCAGATAGGAAGAGCCGGAATGCTTTTCAGAAGAAAGGCTCCCGTCCAACAGCTCAGCTATTTTTCGGGAGGCACTTTCTATGGAATTTTCCAGCAGGCTGAATAATTCGGTTCCATGTATTTTCTGAACTAACGCTATCGCTGTTTCCTGTTGAGAAGGCTCCAATTTATCTTTTTGAAGCAGCATCCCCACGGAGCTTAGTTCCTCGAAGGTAACCCCTTGGGCAAAACCGTCATCTGTGCCGGATATTCCGTACCTGTTCCATTCTTCTTCTTCCTGTTCAAAATCAGGCATATTACTGAAAACTTCATCCAGCTCTTCCTGCGGAATTTGAACACTTACGTTTTCATTTTCGTCGTATTCAATGTCAAAATTATAGGGATCCACCTCTGTTTCCTCGATTTGGCTTTCATTGGAATTGTTTGGGACTGAAAGGCTTCTTACAGGCTTGGGCTGACCCATAATATCCGGCAGGTTTGGGTTAACTTTTTCCTTTTTTGGTTGCTGTTGCCTTAGCCTATTTTGAATGACGATCTTGTCCTGCATAAGAAGGACTATGACTATTAGCAGGCATATCACAATAACTGTTTCCATAATCAAAGAATTGGTTTTTGTTTTTCAATATGCAGCGTCTTTATATCCTCTCCAAAATCCTGAAAATGCTGCTTCAGCACATTGTACATGTAATCTGAGATTGTGATTTTTCCATCGCCGAGGATAAAAACAATACGTGATATCTTCCTGTGAAAATCCTCACTGATATATACCGACTTGCCGTTTCTAGCTATAAATTCTGTTGGTTGTAAAAAATTGCTTTTGTATTGCCCAGTTTGTACAGGCAGCTTGGTTTTCTTAAATAAATTTTTCATAATCATAATATTAAAAAATGGGTTTAAACTTATCATTAAAATCTTCAGTAATTGCTATCTCAAATATTTCAAAATGATGTTCGAGAATATTGTCGAGATAGGCATACAGCGGTATCTGATCTTTCCCTATTACCTGTACAATTCGGGACAAACGCTCGTGATATTCCTGACGGATGTAAATACTCTTATCTCCACGCTTGGTCATTGAGTGGGTTTTCAAAAAGTGGCCGCCATAACTTCCGTCAAGACCTTTCTTTGTTCGGTTCTTTTCCCTTTGTGCAGGTTTAATCGGCAGTAACTCTTCCTGTTTTACATCTACCTTTTCCGTCTCTTCGATTGGTTCAGGCGGAAACTGTATCCCTTCTTTTTTAACGCCGTCAACCATCAGGTCCATCATCAGTTCTTCATTAATTTCCGGCGGGGTTTTTCTCTTATTTTCCTTTTCCATAAATCTACAATTGTGTAATTTTTAAAAATTCGTGTATAAACAGGTCTAATTGACACGCTTTCATCAAGCGTTCATCTGGAGGCAATATGGTGGAACGGAAAACGGTTTTGCTGTCCACTTCACTTTCTTTGCGAAAACGTGTGCTGATCTTGATTTGGCTTTGCATAAGGCTTAAACCTAATTGTTCAATAAGTTGGTTATATACTTCGTACAAAGACGTGCTTTCCCTGCCGTCAACCTGGTTCCAGAACAGGTTAATAGTTTCGATGGAAGTTTCCCCTTTTTTCATAATCACATCCTGCAAAAGCTGTGTGAAGATTAGAGTACTTTCCATTACCACACGGTCAGCTGTGATCGGGCTAAAAATGTGGTGCATTCCTGCCAATGCTTTCAGGATACCGGGCGTGTTAACGGTTCCGGGCAGGTCAAAGAATACAACATCAACAGGCGTGAGAGAATCATTTACAAACTTTTTAGCTGCTTCCAGTACGCTGTCTGCTTTGTACGGCATAATGGGATAGGCTTTTTTGTTGATGGTAGTAAATTGTCTATACGCCAGCTTTTTCAAAGCTTTGTTTTCCATTACCATTGCCAAATCCCTTGTCTTCATTTTCACAAGGCTGTGCTGCGGAAAATCCGCATCAAATACGGCTACGTTGTAGCCCAACCGATAGTGCATCACACTTGCTAGAAGGGTTGTAAATGTACTTTTGCCAACACCGCCTTTTTGAGAAGAAAAGGCGATAAACAGAGGTTTCTTTTTTGTGTTCATATTTGATAATTTAAAGTTTATATATCCTAGCAAATCAGCTTTGGAGGCTACACTGATTTCAAGCTTACTATTTAGCACCAGGTAGCTATCAGGGATGCCGGCCGGCATTTCTGATCGCCTGGTTTTTTTAAGTACAGGATCACTGCATTCATTCCTGTATCTAGTCAGGCGGGAATTCCATCTTACTTATATTCTTTCAACCACTCCATCAGGAATTCAGGATAGTCTCAGGGCATTCTGTCACGCTTTCCGACATTTCCGCATTGTTGTGATCTTGCACTCTAGCAATCATGAAAACCAGATAATATGCAATCTGGAATGGGGCCAATACACTTGTCCTGAAGTACGGGCTGATTGTCCTCCTGCCAACATTCAAACACAAAGGACTAATCATTTTCCTTGCACTCTATGGATGTGGCATTGCTTGTCGCTTAAAGGAAGTGTTTGGTACTTCTTCATACTACAATCCTTTTGTAAACAGGAATTTACTTTGTAAAATGAATTTTTAATAAAGGATTTATGCAAGGACAACTAAAAAAACGGAGAATAGAAGAACGGCCTCGAGCCGTTTTCCCTGTTACATTTAATCCGTCCCGAAGGGCGGATTTTTGTGTTCACCAGAACACGGCAAGTTGTGTTTTGAGGCACTCTAAACCGAGTTAGTGCCTTAAAACAACTTGCCTTGCCGGGGGCTGAATAAACCTTCCGAAGTCAGGTTTATATAAAATTTAATAATGGATAAATAATGAGGGAGAACAATAACAATAAAAAACACAAGGGTGGACGCACGCCCAAAAGCGACCCGAGCATCCACCGCCATGTATTTCGTCTGACGGATACGGAAAATGCCAAACTTTTATCGCTTTTTGAAACATCGGGAATTCCTAACAAAGCAAAATTTATCACCTCGCTGTTGTTCAGCAAGGAGATGAAAACGATTAAAATTGACAAAGGAACAGTTGATTTTTATATGCGGTTGACTTCGTTTCACAGTCAGTTCCGCTCCGTAGGCGTCAATTATAATCAGATTGTAAAGCTATTGTACAATCACTTTTCCGAGAAAAAGGCGGCGGCTTTTCTCTATAAATTGGAAAAACAAACTGCTGAAATGGCGGCACTATGCCAAAAAATCATAAAGATAACTGAAGAATTTGACGCAAAATATCTGAAAAAACAGCCGTAGAAATGATAGCAAAAATCGGAAGAAGCGCAAATTTATACGGAGCTTTAGCCTACAACCAGCTCAAAGTTGAGAATGAAAAAGGGGAGATATTGTATGGCAATAAGATAATTGAAACCGCTAGCGGTAATTATTCTGTTGCACAATTAGCCCAATCTTTTACTCCTTATATCATAGCCAACCGCAATACAGAGAAACATACGTTGCATATCTCGCTTAATCCCGATCCGAAAGACAAAGTAAGTGACGACAGGTTCATGGAAATGGCAGATGCGTATATGCAGGAAATGGGTTATGGACAGCAGCCTTATGTGGTGTTCAAACATACTGATATTGACCGTAGCCATTTCCATATTGTATCGGTGTGCGTTGATGAACAGGGTAAAAAGATTTCGGATAGTTATGAGAAAATGCGCTCTATGAACGTCTGCCGTGAACTTGAAAGGAAATATGGATTGATACCTGCAACAGATAAAGAGCATAAACAGATAGACAAGGTTTTCCGTCCTGTAGATTATAAGGCAGGTGATGTTAAAAGTCAGATAGCTTCCGTTGTTCGTCACCTGGCTAACTATTATCAGTTCCAAACTTTAGGAGAATTCAATGCCTTACTTTCTCTTTTTAATATTACCACCGAAAAAGTGCAGGGCGAGTTGAAAGGAAAAATGCAGGAGGGTTTGTTATATATACCTTTGAATGAAAAAGGCGAAAGAGCCGGACATCCTTTCAAGGCTTCTTTATTTGGAAAGAATGCCGGACTGCCGGCTCTGGAATTGTATTATGCAAAATGCAAAGAAACTTTAAAAGACCACCCGGCAAAGCCGACGATTAAAGCTGCCGTTACCATTGCCTTGCAATCAACAAGTGACGAGAAGGCTTTTAAAAAACAGTTAGGGGAGCAAGGAATTAACGTGGTAACACGGAGAAATGATACAGGACGTATTTACGGAATTACCTTTATAGACCATAATTCTAAAACAGTGTGGAACGGCTCGAGATTGGGCAAAGAGTTTTCTGCCAAGATTTTTAATGATTATTGGAGCAACAATATCGAACCTGAAATAAAAGGATCGGTTAAACTACAATCGAAAATATCGATATCAAATAATGCAGATCTTCCTGCAAATGAACCTCATCATTTGTTCGACTTCCTTAATACTGCCGAAAAACATGAAGAGAATTTGCTTGATACATTTGGTGGCTTATTTCCAGAAGCTCAAGGAGAAGATTACCAGGAGCAGGATTTTGCCAATAGATTGAAGAAAAAAAGAAGCCGCAAAAGAGGACAGAAATAAGAATTCAGCCGAACACCGCCACACACCGCCTATGACTTCCACATTGAAATAGCCTACCTGCACAGCTTTTAAATTCATGCTCGAACATTAAAAATTAAAATAATGCAGGGAGAAGATGATTTAAGAGGATTAGCCAAAATTATGGCTTTTATGCGGGCAGTAAGTATCCTATTGATACTGATGCACCTTTATTGGTTTTGCTACGGTTACTTTATAGATCGGGGCTGGACATTAGAGTTAATCAACAAAATATTAGGCAATTTTCAGCGTACAGTGGGATTGTTCTCGCATACTCTTTATACCAAAGTATTTGCCTTGGTGTTATTAGCTTTAAGCTGTCTGGGTTCAAAGGGAGTTAAAAACCAGAAGATAACATGGGCTAAAATTTATATGACTTTAGCAATTGGCTTTGTTCTGTTTTTTCTGAACACACCTTTATTAAGGCTATCAATAACTATCTCCATAATTCTTTATATCCTTAGCACTAGTTTAGGTTATATCGCTTTAATGGTATCAGGAATATGGATGAGCCGTCTGCTTCGTAATAATCTAATGGAAGATGTTTTTAACTATGAGAACGAAAGCTTTCAGCAGGAAACAATACTGATGGAAAACGAATACTCTGTCAATCTACCTACGAAGTTTTATTACAAAGGAAAATGGAACAATGGCTGGATTAACATAGTTAATCCTTTTCGGGCAACGATTGTCTTAGGTACTCCAGGCTCAGGAAAATCATACGCAATCGTAAACAATTACATCAAACAGCAGATTGAGAAAGGTTTTTCAATGTACATCTACGATTTCAAATTTGATGACCTTTCTACCATTGCATATAATCATTTATTGAAGCACAGCGATAAATACAAAGTACAACCAAAATTCTATGTCATCAACTTTGATGACCCCCGAAAGAGCCACCGTTGCAATCCTCTTAATCCTGATTTCATGACGGATATCTCGGATGCTTACGAAGCAGCATATACGATAATGCTGAACCTCAATCGTAGCTGGATACAGAAGCAGGGCGATTTTTTCGTCGAGAGCCCGATTATACTTTTGGCTGCAATCATTTGGTACCTGAAAATTTATGACGACGGTAAATATTGCACATTCCCACACGCGATAGAACTCTTGAATAAAAAATACTCAGACGTATTTACGATTTTAACCTCATATCCCGATTTGGAAAACTATCTGTCGCCTTTTATGGACGCGTGGCAGGGAGGTGCACAGGATCAGTTGCAGGGACAGATAGCCTCTGCAAAAATCCCTTTGTCAAGAATGATTTCGCCTCAACTGTACTGGGTTATGACAGGAGATGATTTTTCATTGGACATCAACAATCCCAAAGAGCCTAAGATATTATGCGTAGGCAATAATCCTGACCGCCAAAATATCTATTCTGCTGCGCTGGGATTATACAATTCACGTATCGTTAAACTCATTAACAAAAAAGGCCAATTGAAGAGTTCTGTTATCATAGACGAGCTGCCCACTATATACTTTAGGGGGCTTGATAACCTTATTGCAACCGCCAGAAGCAATAAGGTGGCTGTTTGTTTGGGCTTTCAGGATTATTCCCAGCTGACAAGGGATTATGGCGACAAAGAGAGCAAGGTAATTCAGAATACTGTAGGTAATATTTTTAGCGGCCAAGTGGTCGGCGAAACTGCAAAAAGCCTGTCGGAAAGATTCGGGAAAGTACTGCAGAAAAGGCAGAGCATGAGCATCAACCGCAACGATACATCAACTTCAATATCAACTCAATTGGACAGTCTTATACCGGCTTCCAAAATATCCACCCTGACACAAGGCTTTTTTGTTGGTTCTGTATCCGATAATTTTGATGAACGCATCGAGCAGAAAATCTTCCATGCTGAAATTGTCGTGGATAATCAAAGGGTTGCTTCCGAAACTAAAGACTATCAAAAAATTCCTGAAATCTTATCTTTTATGGACGAAAACGGGAAAGACAATATAAAACAGGCAATAGAGGAAAATTACAGGCAGGTAAAAACGGATATTGTACTAGTCATAGAAACCGAATTGGAACGTATAAAGAATGATCCCAATTTAAAGCATTTGATACAAAAGGATAAGACTAAGAAGAGCGAGTAAAATTAGATGCTAAGTTAAAGTTTTGACCAGGGCCAGGCTTTTCTGTAAGTTCAAAATAAAACAAAACCCTCGAATTATTCCGAGGGTTAATTTATTTAATTTTTCAAAATTTGCAGCATTTTGCTAACCTCAATATCTATTCTTGAAAAGGCAAACCATTTTTTGCCAAGGTCTTTGAGCGAGGCTCCGATGTGATAGAGTTCCGTATCGTCAATTATCAAAAAACGGTCGTGAGCATCAGAGAAAATTTCGATTTCAATCCTGGGATATTGGCTGTTGTATCGCTGAACATCCAGCCGCAGCTGATTGCTAATACTTTTGGTATAAATAGTTGCGGTGACATCATCGCTGCGTTTACCCAGTAAAGTTAGTACCGTGTCATCGACATAATTATCAAGTAGGATAATTGAGTTTTTGGCATTTCGGATAATATCGGAAACAAAGGCATAGGCATCAAAAATCTGCCCGTTATAGAAAATCCCTTTTTCGCTATGGAGCTTATCGCTTTCCAAAGCCTTAAAAATTTCTTCAAATTTTTGGTTCGCTTCTAATTGTTTGAATTCAATCTTATCTAATCGATGAAAAAGAGAGGCGTTGCTCATAAGTATTCTACGCATTTCTACAAAGGCTTCCATAATTTCTACACTGACCTTAACGGCAATTTGGGAACGCAGTATAGCAGAAGCCATGGCAACACCCTGTTCGGTAAAAACATAAGGTAAATAGCGTCTTCCACCATAACAAAAACCTGAGGTTCCAATTTGGAACCTCAAGATTTCAGCTTCCTCTTCATTCAATTGAAAACAAAAGGATTCAGGAAACCTTTCTATATTCCTTTTTACGGCTTTGTTGAGGTTCTTTGTTTCAACCTGGTATAAGGAAGCAAGGTTGCTATCGAGCATAACCTGCTTTCCGCGTATGGAATAAATAAGATTTGTGATTTCCATAGTGCTAAGGGTAGGTTTATTTTCCATTACTTGTGAAGCTTTTATTTTTGGCAAATTCAAAGGTAGTTTCGGCATTATCGTTCAGTACGATGTAAGCATCGAATTTCTTTCCTGACCTGCTTTTCATTCCTGTAATGAGTGAAGTTGTACCCTTGCTGACAAGACTTTTAATATTGTCTATACTGATTTGCGCACCGCAGACATTGCGGAACTGTATCCAGTTGCAAGTCTCTTCAGGACACTTTACTATTTTGTCACGTATGATAAGTTGTTGGCTTTTACATTTAGGGCAGATGAGGTCTGGCAAGTTGTTTTTGGCAATTGGGGTCTGCAACAATTCATTGGCAATAGATGCAGCGTAATTTTCCATTTGCTTTTGAAATTTTCCTGCATCTGATTCGTTGTTTTCGATTTTTTCCAATGCAAGTTCCCATTGGGCAGTCATCGCCACATCTGCTATTTTTTTTTCTTTGACCAATTCGTATACCAATAATCCCTTTTCGGTTGGTACCAGAGATTTCTTTTCCCTATTTATGTAATTTCGGGTAAACAATATTTCGATAATTGATGCCCTTGTAGCAACAGTGCCGATACCTAAATTTTGCAAAACCTTTCGTTCACCTTGATTTTCGATATCATTTCCGGCACTTTCCATAGCTGACAAAAGTCCTGCTTCAGTGTAAAGCACAGGCGGTTTGGTTTTCTTTTCCAGAACGGAAGCTTCTTTTATTTTAAGTTCATCGTCCTTTTTCAGCTCAGGCAAATCCATTACATGTTCTGTATCATCATCGAGGAAACTGCCTCTAATGGAACGCCACCCGGATTCTATAATCTTACAGCCTTTTGATGTAAAATCATAATGCAGTACCTGTAAGTCGACATCAGTTATCTCTTTGATGCAGGGTTGTGAAACGGCTTCGAGTAATCGAAAGGCAATCATATTATAAATCGCATTTTCCTTTGGATTCAGGGCTGATGGCATTTTATCAGTAGTTAATAATCCATGATGGTCAGTGACACGCAAATCGTTCACGATATGTTTATTAAAACGGCGCCATTTCATTTGAGATAGGTTTTGTTTAATATTTTCCCTCTTTTGTAAAGCTCTTACAAGATTAGGAATCTCTGCCCACATATCTTCAGGAATGTATTTGCTTGCGGTACGTGGGTATGTGATAAATTTCTGTTCGTAAAGGCTCTGGGAAATGTTGAGGGTTTCTTCCGCAGAAAGGTTTAATTTTTTATTGGCTTCTTTTTGCAGGCCGGTAAGGTCGAACAATAAAGGCGGCTGCTCTGTAACGCTTTTGGTCACTTGGGATGTAATTATTGCCGTTTGGTTTCGCGCAATGGCTTTCAACACATCAGCGGCTAGTTTTTTGTCTTCCCATTTGATTTTTGAGATACTTTTAAAATCTATCATTTCTTTGTTATGGGACAACTGTATCTGCCAGTAATTTTTTACTTTGAAACTCCTGTTTTCCAGATAGCGTTTGCATATTAAAGCCAATGTAGGTGTCTGCACTCTTCCGAGTGAATAAACCCCGTTTGCTAATGCAATGGAGAGCGCTTGTGTGGCATTGATACCCACTAGCCAGTCGGCACGGCTCCTGGCTCGTGCTGCCTGATATAATCCGTCAAATTCTTTTCCGTCTTTGAGATTATCAAAACCTACTTTAATTGCTTTTTCAGTAAGGGAGCTTATCCAAAGTCGCTTAAAGGGTTTATTGCACTTCAAGTATTCGTATATGTACCTAAAAATGAGTTCGCCCTCTCGTCCTGCATCGGTGGCGACAATAATATTATCGCTGTTGTCAAAGAGCTCTCTAATGATTCTTAGTTGTTTTAGCGCTCCTGTATCTACAGAATCCCCTTGATTTTTACTGACCTTTCTGACAGTCAGTAAAAAAGGGTTTGGAAGTATCGGCAGTGATGCTTTGTCAAATCCTGTGATGCCGTAATCTTCGGGCATCCCTAATCCTACAAGATGGCCCAGTGCCCATGTAACAAAATAGCCGTTACCTGTCAGGTAGCCATCTTTTTTTTCGGTGGCTCTGATTATAACGGCTATTTCCCTTGCTACACTGGGCTTTTCTGCAATAATTGTTATCATATTTTATTACATTTTACGCCCTTTTGATTTAGCAGTTGAGTTAGATTCTTCTTGTTGTTCCTGTTGTTTCTTGTCATCAGGATTTGTCTGACCTGATTTTAATGGCTCCTTTATGTTCTTAGTAGCTTCATTAGTTTTGCCTTCGGAATTGACAGCGGTCTGCGTTTTATGGGCTTCAGAAGGTTTTATCTGTTCTTTAATTTTATCTGGATTTTGAAATGAAAAATCTGTTTTATTGGTTTCCTTGTTGTAGGTGATATATCCATTGTATTCTTTTCCTTTTTTATCCACTAAGCCGCTGATATAAACCGTCTGACCATCTTTGAGCTTTTGGTATTGCTCATTATTGAGTTCCTTATCTCTAAAGTTTTTAGGTGCTCCCTGAGTTTGGTTCTGCTGATTGCCTTGTACCTGTTGATTAGAATCATTTCGGTCAAAGAGAAATTCAACAAAACGTTTATCTGCATTGAATTGCACAGATGCATCAAAGGCTGTTCCTTTCTTGGAAACCATTCCTTCTAGAGCAAGCGGCTTTCCTTCCAGCAAGGTTTGCTTTTGCTCTTCACTCAGCTTAATTCCTTTAATTTCATCGGGAATTTTAATGAAATCCGTGCGCAGTGCTATCACCTCATTGGTCAGCCTGTCTATACTGATAATGGAGGGCATGATCTCATTGTTTTTCGGATTGGTGAGATCTACTACGCGTCCCATATTGCCTGTTTGCAGCAGATTGTCTTTATCTTCCTTGCTGAACTCGTGACCGAAAAAAGGATAATTCAGATTAGGTTCTTTTCGGATGCCATGAATGGCCAATACGACCTGTCCTTCGTCATTTTGTTTAAGCGATAAACGGGCATCCATTCTTGTTACTGCAGTACCAAGATTAAGACTTACCGGTACAAGTTCATTTGTTTTGTATCCTTTGAGTAGCGGATCAAGCAGGCTCATTTTTTCAAGTTTTTCTTTGCTTAAACCCAAATGGTTTAATGTTTCCCAATCGATCTGTTCCGGTTTGTATTTGTATTCACTTGTTTCCGGATTTGTTTGTGCTGTTTCCATATTAATTTCATTTTTTTGATTATAATCTTTTAGTTCGTGTTGTTTCATTAATTGCTCACCTTCAGGTGTAGGATGATCTAAATGTTTCTGCATCTCTTTTGAAGTATCAACAGCCAGCAGAGCAGGGATTTTGAAGAACGAAAAATTAGTTGGGTTCTTCAGTTGGCTGAAAAAATTTGAAAAGAAATTTGAAAACACATCCCCGTGCTTGTCTACCCGCATGAACTGATTCTGATTTTTGTGGGTAGGGTCAACGGTTTCCAGATTACCATTTTGGTCAATGCCTTTTACCGCCATGATTTTCTTTTTGTCTTTATCGAATACCAGCAGTATATCTGACAACTCTTCAGGAGTATTTAGTGTATCTTTAATTTGTTCGCTCATGATCTTTAATTTTAAATTCAATTGCGAAATTAAAAGGTGAAAAGTAGCTCACTAAAAGCTGGAATCTATTGGCCTTATTTTTCACTCCTTGGCGTATGTTTTTGGCATTCGGACATTAATACTTTCTCTAATAAACTGGTGTACGTCTGATAGCTTATAATATATTTTTCCACTGATGGTATAGTAAGGGAGCTTGCCGATTGATCGGTAACGCTGGAGTGATCTCCCGCTTATTTTAAGCATCTGCAATATATCTTGATTATCCAATAGCTCTTCGCCGTCAACACTTCCGCGTTTTTTTTCAAGTTCACTGATATGCGCGCTCAAAAGGTCGAAACGTTCTATGATTCGTTCCATCCAGGAAATGAATTCCATTCTGTCTATATTCATGACTGTGTGTTTTACATTAGTGATGCAAAATTGCTAATGGCAAAAGTTTTTCATTGCCAATATCAGCCAATGTAAAATGCTGTTTTATGAAAATTTTAACTGAATGAAAAATAAGATGAGTTGCTGATTTACTGGGGGAATTGAGCATATAGAAGTAATTATATACTAGTAGCCATTTGATGCCAATTGCACCTCATTGGCAAGAAAATTGCAAGTTTAAAAAAAATTAGACCTCTTTTTCCATGTGCTGTTTAAGCGATAATTTTAGCTGATCCAGAAAAATGCTTTTGCTGTCAGTCCTGTCTTTCATCCTATGGTAGGCATGATGGACATCGCCGAGTTGGATCCTAAACAGCAGCTGGAAAACCATACTTATTTTACGAATGCCAGCTTTACCATGAGAAATGCTTCCCGATGCATGAAGTGCATAAATTAATTCGATTAAGGCATTCTTTGAATCTGTCCAGAAAAAGTCTCTGTTTGCTGTATTTCCATCTGAAAAAATGACAGTCTGCCGGGTGTCAGGTTCAATTTTAGAAACGAGGTAACTGTAAAGCAATTCGTTGGCAATTATACGTGCTACCTTATAATCGTAATAGGTGGAAAATTGAGTGTCAATTTCAAAAACAAAACTCTTAACGCCTTGATGAAGGTCAATTTTCCCCCGACAAAAAAAATGGTGGTCCCATTCGGTTCTTCCCGTGCGATAGTAGCGATAAAAATCAGTGTTATAAAAGTGCTCTTTATATTCTTGCTTGAGGAGGTTGAGCTCATTGGAAAAATATTTATGATGCATTTTTCCGGTTACAACTGGGCAGGATGCTTCAATTCGAAAAACTTTATTATAGAAAATCAGTTTTCCCAGTATTTGGGGTTTGATACTTTTAAAAAAATTAATCTCTTCATTTTCATCGGAGAATCCTTTTTCTAAAACCTCTTCTTTGACCGTACAAAGCAAGCTTCGGAGCACGGTAGTCATGTGGTAGGATTTTTCAATTATATGTTCAGGGTCTAAGCTGAATTCCTGTTCTGCTTTTCGAATAACCTGAAGTGCGTTCTCACATGTAGATCTTATCATGGCAACAGAATTTAGATTTATTTGAACAAGGAAAAGCATGGGCATTACTGCCCAGATACATTATGACGTTACTTTTCGTTGAAAATTAAAATGTATTATATCAGCGCGCGGTATTGGTTTCATTCTGCAGTGTCTGCATTAATTCCATAGCGTAGTTATCCCTGGCCTGTACATAAGCCACTTTCGGTATTACAGAAGCGCCAAGTTTTTTCTTCTCAAAGCTTGCCGATATGCCGAAATCGATTCGTCCAATTTCAAGCTCTCGTGCTCTTTTGATTGTTTGGTACAAAAGCTGTCTGTACAAGTTAAAGCCTTCTCCGGCAATGTAGTCCATGCCGATAAGTTCAGGTACATATACATTTCCTGAATTTTTATAGCAGAACATTACCCCGACTAAATTCTTTTCAGGGGCATCTTTAAGGGTAAGAATTATGAACTCCCAGTTTGGGCAGCTGTTCATGTTCTTAAACACTTCCCTGTTATACGGAAAAGTATTTATAGCAAGGTTGCGCTCTTTTACATTGCTGTACAAACGGTAGGCCTTGTTTAGTTCTTCTTCTGTCAGGCAATCTTTTATTTCAACATCATAGAATTTTTCATACTTAAGTATTTCCCTGTTGAAATGCTGGCGGGAACGAGTAGAAAGTAGTGAAGCATAATTGTCAATTGCCGGCCAGTTGTTATTATTGATAACGCATGATTCAGGCATATCGATTCTAAAATACCCTTGGTTCCTTATCATTTCATCCCAGCGGAATCCGGTTTCAAAATCACGCAGAACGAGCATGTCGGCATCCAGCGAATTGTATGATTCCTCAAGCTTATTTAACAGCATTCTCATTGATTGCTCTGCCATATGATGATCCTTATCAATATAGCAGTGCAGTCCCTCAGTAAATAATGAGCCGGTACTTAATACTTTGGAAGTCATATGCATGGGGTCTGTTTTTCTAATTTCTTCAAGATGCCTTGATACAGATTCTGTAGCCAGCATATCATCTTTCCAGATCCCCAACGTACAGTAGGTCATTAAAACCACTTGCATGTTCTGGTCGCGAATTATATAATAGAAAAAATCCCATTTATTGCATGGATCTTTAGCGGTTGCGAAAGTCTGCTCGAGATACTGCATTCCTTCCCAATCCAAAATATTATAAGCACCCAGATACTTGTTCCATTCCTGCTTGTCTATTTTCGCTATTGTTGTTGTCTCTTCAATCTGCAACAGTTCAGTTTGCTGTTTTATAACAGGTACCTTCGTTTTGATGTCCATTCTAAAAGCCTGTCGTATTTTCTGGTCACTACTTCCTGTTTCTTCTACAGCTTTGTGAAAGTGGTGATCCATTGCACGGGCAAGATCTGTAATATCTTCAATTTTATTATGTGCAGATATCGTGATACGGATTCCGGTATTTTTTATAGGAACTGCCGGATAGATACCAAGGTTGAGATAAAAACCTTCCGAATAGAGACGTTTGGTAAAATTATAAGCAGTAGCAGGTGTTCCCATTCCAAGAAAAAAGACGGGAGAGTCGTTATCAGAGATTAGGGGCAGACTGCTTTTTGAAAGCAGCGTGCTGAAATGAGCTGTTTTTTTGGCAAGTTCAGCTTGGTGGTTATAGATTTCCGCAGAGAGATGGATGTCGCACGATGCGATTGCAGCGGCAACTGATGCCGGTTCAAGCTGGGCAGAGAAGGTAAGAGGACCGCCAAAAGTTTTAATCTTTTCGCGTAATTTACGATCGCTGCAGAAAAAGGTTGCGCCGCTGGCACCAAATGTTTTGCTCAGCGTGCTGACAACCACAATATTTTCTTCTAACGTTCCAATTGCGTCAAAGATAAAACCAGTACCATTTTTTCCTTTCCAGCTCATTCCATGGACATCATCAAAATAGAGGTGAATCTGCGGATACTTTCGGGCTAGGTTTAATAAATCCTGTACCGGCGCATAATCGCCGTACATAGAATAAACACCATCTGCCATGTACCAGATTTTCCCCGATTTTCCGCCTAACATCCGAATTTTGTCTTCAAGCATTTCAAGGTTATTATGGCGTATCATCTCCACTGGTATTCCCCTAAGCTTAAGAATCTGACAAGCATTCTGCACACTCCAATGCGCCTGATGGTCTATAATTACTGCATCTTCATCTCTTATCAGGGTTGGGATGATTGCCATATGTCCCAGGGTGCTGTTCTTAGTTATGATTGGCGGTATATTGTACATCTGCTCAATCTTGCTTTCCAGTTCAGCATATAAGGGATGGGAAAGATAAGTTTTAGAAAGCGGGAACTGAGTTCCATAATTAGTAATAGCGCTTATTGCTGCCTCTTTTAGCCTTTTGTCCTGTTCCAGTCCAAGATATCCTGTAGTTCCGAAATGGAGCATTTCGCTTCCGTTAATTTTTATGCTTCGTCCATTAAGATATTCACCTTCAGCGTAAAGGTGTAATATGCCTTTTTCTTTTGCATTTGAAAAAACGGTGTCAACTGTATCAATAAAATTGTTGTGCTTTATTTTTGCCATTTTTTATAAGGTTTTTAAGTTTTAGAATTATCATTTTTTAAATATCTGAAAAACAGACATCTAAAATTCCTTATAAAAATTGAAAGTACTTTTATTGACAGATATTTTACTCCCAATTTGGCAAGGGTAATTCCCGATTTAACAACAAATCAGTGTGTTTTGCAAGAAATAATCCGCAATTGACAATTAGAATGTTTCTTAATCTTTATATTTTTGTTAAATTACAACCCTTTATTTAAAAACTGATAGGACATGATTGCGGTACATGAATCTTATGAGAATCGAAATGCGAGGTTTTGGATTGAAAAAGGAATTCTTTTTTTCGAATATAAACCCAATACTGCAATTGATTTAGAAGTGGCTATGCGCGTTGTAGCTGACAGGATTGCATTTCAAAATGAGAGACTTCTTCCTGTCTTCTGTGATACCAGGGGCATAGCCTCCATTGACAAAGCAGCCAGAGACTACCTTGCTAAATCCGGATCTCTGCTTGCAAAAGCAGTCGCATTGATTGGCAGTGAAAACGTTTCAATGACAATGAACACTTTTTATCTGGAAATCAGCAAGCCCTCTGTGCCTACCCGAATTTTTACCATTGAGCAGGAAGCACTGGATTATCTTAAAGGCTTTCTATAGAAATAGATCTAACTAGGCAGAAGTATATATAAAATCAGGACCGATGAAGAGACCCCACAATCGCCAGCGGCTAATATCCATGCACAAGATGTTATTTGAGATAGCACGGGGCAACTTCAATGGTCATATCCCCCTGAGTAGTTATGACGACGAAATTGAAACCCTGGTGGTTCTTGTAAACATGGTCGCCGAAGAACTTAAAGAGTCTGCCTTTCATTCCGGTTTTGTAAATCCCTATGTTACTCATAGGATGGTAACACCAGCAACTTTTATTTTAGATGAAAACCATTCCATAAAAAATGTAAATCAAGGGGCCTTGGAAATTTTGGGTTATAATGCAGCAGAAATGCTCAGACGTCCACTAAAGGATTTCTTAAACGATGACTTCAGCAGTATGTCTGACATTGAGAGAAAAGAACTGGAAGAAATGCTTTTATCGGGTGAAATTATTACACTGAATTTTATAACATTCAAAAAGCTGATTGTAACAGCAGAGTGTTCCGTATCGAGATTATCGGATGGTAAATTTACCGTCCTTAGTTTTGTGGCTCCCTTTCTCCAGGTTAATGAAGCTGCTTCGGAATCATTTGAAATTAAATTAAGCAGGCATTCTAATTTCAAACAAACTGATGCGCGCCTAATACAGCGGGTTTATGATTATGTACTTGCGAATTTGACTGAACCATTACCATCTGTTAAGGAACTAGCAAGACAGTTCGGTACAAATGATTTTAAACTCAAAGACGGATTCAGGCATTTTTTCCATACAAGTGTCTACAAGTTTTATACAGAGCAGCGCCTAAAAAGGGCTTACCTTATGATAGAGCAGACCGATATTCCGCTGAAGAATATTTCCTTTATGAATGGTTTTAACAGCTATCCTAATTTTTCTAAATCATTCAAGAAGCAGTTTGGATTTTCTCCTAAAGAACTCGGCAGAGGCAAAGCCGGTGGTTTTTTGCCATTGGATCACTTTAATCCTTCATAACTAATTTTTGCTCCCAATAGTATAAGTGTTATAGGTTTGGAATTCAGAATTTTACATTATTGAATTCAAATCGACTACTTATGATACTGAATGCGAAAATCGGATTGAAAAAAAATATTGTAGAGATAATTTGCCTGCTGTATATATTATTGTTTGTATATGCAGCCACAAATAAAGCCTTGGATTTCGAAAAGTTCCAGGTGGAGCTTGGGCAGTCTCCTTTATTGAGCGCGTTTGCAGACTGGATTTCTTGGACGGTACTAATTGTGGAGTATCTAATAGTATTTTTTCTGTTAATTACAAAGACAAGAATGAAAGCATTATATGCTGGATTTTGCTTGATGGCAATGTTTACCGCATACATTTTTATAATGTTAAATTATAGTTCATTTCTTCCATGCTCCTGTGGTGGGATACTGGAGAAAATGAGTTGGCAGCAACATTTGTTCTTCAATATTTTCTTTTTGATAATAGGGGGCATAGCACTTTCATTACATAATAGCTTTGTAAAAGATAAAAGCAATTTCATTGAATTCTACAATATTAAGTTAGTTTTAGTTGCTTTAGCAAACAGTGTCATTGTTCTAATTTTATTTCTGTCTTCAGAGCAAATAATGCAGCGCCAAAACCCCTTTATTCGGCGTTATCCACATCATCCTATTACATTAAAACATACAGTGGATTTAAAATACAATTCTTATTATTTTGCAGGATCGGGAAACAGTCAAGTATATTTGGGAAATTCAACAGTGCCGTTATATTTATTATCTATTGATTTCAAACTCCAACAGCAAAAGATACATGTAAAATTAGATCGTGACAGTTTTACTTTTAAATCGATCAGGCTAGCTGTTCGCCCTCCTTTCTTTTATGTAATTGATGGTAAAACCCGAGTGATTTTTAGAGGTCATATAAGTGATTGGAAGGCTAGATTACAAAAGCCTAAATCGCCATACTTCAATATCGCCATACCGATTGATAGTAGTACAATCGCATTTAGGGGAATCAGTAACAATACTAATATATTAGGATTTTTCACGACAGGAGAGAAAGCCAAGACAAATATGGCACCACAGTTATTGCAAAAGCAAATTGATGGCATTTTCGATACGGATGGTATGTTACATTACAGTACAGAGCTGAAAAGAATTGTATACATATACAGCTATAGAAATGAATATATAGTGGCAGATCAAAACGGGATATTGGACTATCGAGGAAACACAATTGATACCGTTTCACATGCACAAATTAAAGTAGCATATCTCAAAAACAAAACAGAACGTACAATGGGAATTCCAACCATTAGTGTAAATGCTGCTAGCAGCATCTGCGGGCATCTTCTTTTTGTGAATTCCAATGTTCCTGGTCGATATGAAAAAAGAAAAGTTTGGGATCAGGCATCTGTTATTGATGTATATGATCTAAATAAAAAGACATACCTCTTTAGTTTCCATATTTATGGAATTGATGGAAAAAAAATTAGGAATTTCTTGGTTACTCCAGACTATATATACGCTCTTATTGATGCCAAATTAGTGATGTATAAAATAAACAATAAATTAAAAAATGAGATGAAAAATATACCTGAATAAGGATCATAATACACTTAAAAATATACTAGCGCATGTATCAGGAATCAGATCGAACACCTGTAGAAAAAAGTAGATCACATTAATTTTTAAAATTTAATATTATGAAAACAATTGTAAAAAAAGCGGTGCCGATGGCAATTTTTGTACTTGGAATTTCTGGAGCATTTTTCACTTCATCTATGCAGAGTGCAGAGAAAGCAGATGATATCAAATTAGGATATCGAGATACACCTCAAAATCCATGTAGCATGCCTATTACCTGTTCAGATCAGGAAAATGAGGTTTGTCGTGTTTCTTATCTTCCTGCCGGAGAGCAGGTATTTGCAAAGGATGAACAAAGTCAAACCACTTGTTCAGAAGTAGTATACCGTCCTTAATAATTAATTATTTTAGGAATGTATATTATAGGAATGTAATGCAGTTCTTTTGGAACTGCATTACTATTTTTATATTATTGCAAGCCATCTTTTATCCATGTTGAAGGTGGTAAATCTTTTAGCTTATGGTCAAACCAATCATGTATTCGCATCGATAAGTCTTTCTGATTTACAGGTTTTAAAATAGTATGTCCTTCTTTTGGATAAACTAACATAATATGCTCTTTATTTAATCGATGCAGAGCCAAATAAAGTGCTGCACTTTGATTCCAGTTCATTTGTTTATCGCTTTCTCCTGTCCAGGAAAGAAGCGGGGTTGTTATGTTTTCTGCATGTTCAATGGGTGAATTGCTATTATAACCTTCACGATCATCAAACAATGATTTTCCCATACGCCACTGCTGATTTTCAAAACGCCACATATTAGATCTGCCTGTAGCTCCAACTGTAAGATAGAAATTTGTCAGGTCTGAAGCGCCACTTCCTGAAACAGCAGCTGCATATAGATCAGTTTGTGTTATAATAAAGTTTGTTTCGTATCCACCGAAAGAATGTCCTATAAGACCAACTCTATTGGGAAGTATCATTTCTTTGTGAATTATTTCTTTTGTTGCAGAGACAACACAATCGGCTGCGGATAATCCAGGTTTCCCTATTTGATATGAGATATCGGGCAGAAGGACAAAATAACCTTGAGTAGTAAATGTTGTGATATTAAATCCTCTATCTTCTAATTGGGAAGGAGCAATATATTTATAAAAATCGTTTGATAATTTTTCATAAATGTAAACAATCATGGGATACTTCTTCTGGCTATTGTATTGAGCAGGATAATATAAGATGCCACTCAGCGAATCTCCTTTTGTATTTTTATAGTGGATTAGTTTTGCTTTTCCCCAATAAAATTCTTCCTGCTGCGGATTACTTTGTACTAACAGTTTTGAAGAATCATTATATTGATTTTTAATCATCAATCTGGGTGAAACGTCATATCTCTGTTCTAAATAAACAAATGTAGTTCCGTCGGCCGACTGAGTAAATTGATTGAGAAGCGTTGATGTTGAATATACAAGATTTTTATTAAATTTTGGTGACCATTTATAAAAGCCGGAATATCCCCGCACACTGCTCGCTTCTAATAATAACCCTTTGTGAAGATCGACCGAATCAAATATTATCCCATCGTAGTTCGATCTTGCAGGAAGGACTAAAGAGTAACCAGCTAACCTGAACTTTATTTGTGTTTCTCTACCAGAGGTCAATCTTTGAGCAGAAGTTCCATTCGTGTTTATCGCCCAGATATCATATTCGTCACACAATAGGATCTCTTTGCCATTCATTGTCCAGAAAATGCTAGAATCAACATCTGTATTATTTGGATGCTGTTTTTCATTATGAAAAAAAGAAGATTTCAGGTTTTTAGTGATATTGGTATGCGACTTTTTTGAAATATTATAAATCCACCAGTTTTTTTGTTTAAAGTAAGCAATGTATTTTCCATTTGGTGAGGCTGTTGTACGTAACATATTGCCGGAATGTTTCTTCAGCAACAATTCACTTTTTCCAGAAGATAAATCCATAATATAAAAGTCTCGCGGACTTTCATAATCATACTGTGGCTCATATTGCTTTTTATTGGAAAGTATGGCATAGCGCTGATCCCCCGTCAGCATAATTTGAGGTAGAGTATCATTGGAAAGAAGTCTTGTGTTATCTTTAAAAGGCTCCCACAGGGCAAGGTAAGTTCTTTCAGCTTGTTTTCTTTTTTCTTCCATAGGATAAATCCATTTAGCATTTCCGTTCCATAATTGTACTTCAGAGCTTACTTTAGTTATTTCTGGTTTGGTTTTTCGCTTTACAGAAAAAAAAACCTTTTGCATGTCGTCTGATATCTTCAGTTTGTGACTTTTATCGGTAATAGATAATGAATCTCCCAATTCATTCTGTACGTCAATATCAAGTTTGTAAATTTTATTGCCGTGCAAGTCATAATAAAAAACCATTTTGCTTTCTGATGGATTTAAAGGCATTTCCATAAAAGCTACTGATTTTCCTTTTGGATGCCAAACCAGATTATCAAAAGAACCCGAACTATTACCTAAAATTGTTATTTTGTTTTTTTTAGAAAGATCTAAAAGTGTGATTTCATGCTTTTTATCCGCTTTGGAAGTGTATAATACCATTTGCAACGCGGGATCCATTATAAAGTTATCAACTGATGTAATCTGCTCTTTGTCGGTACCATTCAGTTTACGAATAAGCAATGTCCTTTGGTTTTCATTTTGACTCAAAAGAAGCAATAGTTTTCTTGTATTAGGCGAATAGTCATATTGTATCGCATTTTTAATTATTTCTTTTAAACCTGTTATAAGATTTACAAGATGTACTTCCTTAGCAGTTTGAAAAATAAACCAATCAGAATTTACAAAACGGCCATTAGTTCCCGATGGGAAGCTCTTTGTTAGCATTGATTTGGTGTTTTTCAGAAATAAAGTATCAGAACCATTTTCGTATGATAAAGTATAACTGACCCATCTTCCGTTTTCGTTTAATCCATTCAGATTTAATTGGCCCCATTTAGAATAATCATTTACATTCAGTGTTTTTTTTTGCAATACCTGTCCCAAGCAGGGACAGGCGGCTAATTGCAAAATAAAAACTAAAAATAAAAATGCCTTTCGGCGGGGAAATATAACGTTTGTATAAATGTCTTTTTTCATTTAACTCTAGTATTCAGTAATAATTTGCATTTGCTAATCCGGATTTTGTACTATAAATTAGGGTTTACAATAAACTCACTTTCTGGAATTGGCAATAAACGATCGGCAGTATCCCAACCGGGTTTTGCAAATAATACCGCATCGAGATTATTGGTGCGTTTGAGGTCGAAAAAACGGTGACCATATTCCGTAAAAAGTTCTTTTCGTCTTTCCTCAATTATAGTCTGCAGAAATTCTTCTTTAGTATTGGCAACAGAATTAGAGAGCCCCGCACGTTTTCTGATTTTATTGAGGTCTTCTCTGGCTCCTTGATAATTTTCAAGTTGTGTATTTGCTTCTGCACGAATAAGATATTGTTCAGTTAAGCGTAGGATGATAGAATATTCCTTTGCCGCTGAAGTATTTTTAGGTTCTTTATATTTAGAGGCGTAATACCAGGTTTTTCCTGCAGTAGTAATTGCTGTTGTCCAATTTGTTTTGCGAAGGTCGTTTCCTGCAAACGAATTCATAAGAGATTCACTCATAGCTACCATTGGAGGCGGACCTGAAGTGAATGTAAACAGAATAGCTTCATCTGTGTTTTTTCCCGCTACCGAAGGCATAAACTGCCAAATGGCCTCTGTTGAGCCTTTTAAAAATACCTTGCCTATTGTTTCCTCAAAAAGATAAAGTGAATTATTATCTATTACTTCACTGCTTATTTTAACAGCATCATTCCATCTACCTGTATATAAATAGACTCTGGCAAGCAATGCCTTTGCCACAAATGAATTGACACGAACTCTTTCTGAACTTGAATAAGAGGAGGGAAGAAGCTGTTCAGCATTTTTCAGATCATTTATGATATGATTGTAAACCTGATCGATTGGTAAACGTTGTACACTACTATTCAGCTTGTAATCGGTCGTTTCGATATAAGGGATGTCTCCAAAAAGCTGTGTAAGATAAAAATGAAGCAAACCGCGAATACAAAATGCTTCTCCTTGTAATTGAGCCTTCTCTGTAGTACTAAAATCAGATACAGCTATACCTTTTAAAACTGAATTAACAGCGTAAATTTGATTGTATGTATTATTCCACATTGTACTTACAGTAGTGTTAGAAGGCAAAACAGAATTACTATAAAACGCAAAAGCAGGATTGGTAGATGTACCATAAAAAGTAAGTTCGTCTGTATAATAACCCAGTTGATTGGAAATACCAGAAACTGTTCCGGTAAGAAGACCTTTGTCGCGAATTTTGGCATAAATATCAGCCATTGCTGCATTGGCTGTTGTATAATTCTGGAAAACGGCAGTATTGGTTAATTGCGATTTTGGAAGATCTACTTCGACAAATGAATCACAGGAGTAAAGCATTAAAATAAGTATATAAAAATTTATTTTAGAGGCTATTTTAAGTTGTGCTATGTTTTTTGTTGCTAGTGTTTTCATGTTTTATCAATTAAAAAGTGAGTTGTATTCCGGCAGTAATTACTTTTAATGGGGGTAAAAATCCAATGGTACTTTCTGGGTCTCCATCCTCATAAGGCGTAAAAGTCAAGAGGTTTTGGCCATTTATTGTAAACAGACACTGTAACTCTTTTGATTTTGAAGGAAGATTATAACTTATTGCTATAGTTTTTAAACGAATAAAAGATGCATCAGTAGCAACTGCATCACTGGTACTGTAAAGGGATTGTGCCGTCAATGCAACAGCATTGTATCCGGCAGTATGCATTTGATAAGGGCTTGTATCACCCTCTTGCTGCCAACTGTTCACGAACCTATTTGGATGATTGATCATTCCTGCAACTCCGGCGTAACTTTCACGCTGTTGTTTAACAAACTGAAAAAGAAAATCCAATTTCCAGTTCTTGTAACTCAGTTGGTTTTGAAACCCTCCAAAAAAATCAGGATTAAGATTTATGACAGTTTGTTTGTCATCTGGAGAAGAAATCTTTCCATCGTTATTTTCATCTTTAAACTGGTAAATTCCAGTTACGGGATCAAGCCCTGTGTATTTATACCGCAATAAAATGCTGAGTGGTTCACCAATTCGGTAAGTGTTTTTATAGCTGGAACTGGCTAAGTTTGGAAACGATACCAGATTATTTTTAGAAAAGGAAACATTGAAATTACTGGTCCAGTTAAAATTTTTATTCGAATAATTAACGGTGCGTAATGTGAACTCCAATCCTGTATTCTGCACTGTAGCATCTAAATTGGCTTGCAGTTGTGTAAATCCAGTTGTTCCGGGAAGCGGAATACCAACCAATTGATTTGAAGAACGATTCTGATACCATGCCCCAGTAATAAAAATTTTATCTGCTAAAAAGCCTAATTCCAAAGCAGCTTCCAATTTTTTATTGACTTCCCAGCCAAAATTAGCATTAAAGAGACGGGTTGGCTGAAGCCCTATTATGTTTTGATAATTGACTCCCGAGGAGTTATAGGTGTTCAAGAACTGATAATCTCCAATCTGGTCATTCCCAGTTATCCCGTAACTACTGCGAATTTTTCCAAAACTCAGCCAGGAACTGTTTTTAAGAAAGTTCTCATTAGAAAAAAGCCATGCTACACCAACAGCGCCAAAATTCGCAAATTGATTTCCGGGACCAAAACGGCTTGATCCATCACGTCTTGCGGTCAGGTTCATAATATATAGGTCATTCCAGTTGTAATTAATTCTGCCAAAGAATGCCTGATATTTATAAATGGTTTCATCACTCATTTGAACCTGACGGTTAGTTGCCGAGGCCAAATCATAAATAAGAGCATTGGAGCTAAAACCGGAGCCCGATTGAAATAATCGCGAAGCATTCCTTTGCTGAAAAGTGCTTCCTAAAAGAATTCCAAGTTTTCCCTTGCCTAATTCTTTTTCCCAGTTTAATTGTGGTTCGATAATCCATGAGCTTCGTTTGCTGTTATTGAGATATAAAGTTGAATTGGCACTTGTTATTCCAAAAGAAGGATTATAAATCGTGGAAGGGTTCGTACGGCTTTCCACATGCTGTAAATCTGTATAGCCAAAGTTGCTTTTGAGAATCAAATATGGAATTATTTCATAAGATAGAACCGTGTTGGCTACAAGATCTTTTGTGGTGGATTTATTTTCGGCCTGCTGGTTGGCCAAAGGATTGTTCCATGTTCCGTTTTCCCAATTAAGATTTCCTGAGGAATCGTATAGGGCTGGGGCATTTGGCGCGAGTGTTGTAGATGTTGCAGTCAGATCAAATGCTGGTTGGTCATTATTTTGTATGGTGTATCCGGCAGAAAATACAAGGCGGAACTGGCCATCTTTAGACTGATGGTTCAAATTCACGTGCGAGTTTCCCTTTTTATATAAAAAATTCCCCGGAAATACGGTCGATTGTGTGTAATAGCTTCCGCTAAATAGAAATTGCGTGTACTGGGATCCTCCACTAATGTTTCCACGTAATTCGTTTATTAATGATGTACCGCCTATAAGTTCCTTTTGCCAGTCAGTATACCGATTTTGATCCCATGTTCCATTGATGTCATAATCTCCTGCAGGGTAGTTAACTATTCCATCATTACGAAAAGCTTGGCGGCGCATGTCTAGATATTGGTCTGTGGTCATTAATTTCATAAAACGGGTAACTGAACCTGCTCCGGTTGAAGCACTAAAATCAAACTTAGTCTTTCCTTCTTTTCCTTTTTTGGTCGTTATAAGTACAACTCCATTGGCACCGCGAGAGCCATAAATTGCAGTTGCATCAGCATCCTTAAGCACTTCAATACTTTCAATTGTGTTGGGGTCGATACTGTTTAATGGACTTGTTACAGTTGGAAATACTGTTGAGGTCTGTGTATAACCGATAGCATCAGAAGCATAAGGTACGCCATCAATGATGTATAAAGGAGCGTTGGCATCTGTTCTTATGCTATTTCTTCCTCTGATCTGAATGTCAAATCCGCCTCCCGGCACCCCTGTATTTTGTGTAATGTTCACACCCGCCATTCGGCCCTGCATAGTGGCAAGCACATTGGTCACAGGCTGTGTCTCGATATCTTTGGAGGTAATACGAGATATATTACCGGTTCGCTCACTTTCTTTGACTGAATAATATCCGGCATTCACTTTTACTTCCTTAAGGGTAGTAGAATCATAGAAAAGTATAATGTTTACAACTGAGCGTCCTTGAATAGGAACAAGCATTGTTTTAAAACCAATATAAGATACTACAAGTGTGTCATTAGGAGAGGAGGTGAGTGAAAACTGACCACTATAATCGGAGATTACGGCATTATTTTTTTTGTTTTTAATAGCAATGGTTACACCGGGCAGGGGATTAGTACCGTCTGTGACAGTGCCTTGAACCATATGCTGTTGGGAAAGTGAATTGCCTTGCCGAGAGATATTTTTGGCAGACATTGGTGAAAAAGACAATAGGAAACCTAGAAAAATTAGGCAATAGAAAGCTCTTCCACCCGTGGAAAATGAAAAAATATTCATAATTTTGGGATTGGTTAGTTAAATATGATTTGATTGGCTACGGTCCTCTATACAAGTTTTGTCGCTGGTAGAGGGCCATTTTTTATGTATTAAGTAAACGGCTTAATAGCATAAGAAGAATTGTTTAATACACCGGCATAAAGTTTTAAAAAGAGTTCGACTTTAAATGCGAAAGCTTAAATATAAGAAGTACTGCTAAGAATAATAAGAGAGTTTAAGGCATAAAAAAGGCGCGGAACTCAGCTTATCGTATCAAAGGCACTGGCGGCACCCAACCACAAATAAGTGAGCCCACGCCAATAAGACGTGAGCATCTTACTTATCCTCTCGTGGTATGTAAAACGCCAGTTTTTTGATACGAGATTCAAAGCGAATGCTTCAATTTTTTTATGAAGAATCGCAAATTTAATAAATGATATCTATTATTTAAAATAATAAATCAAATCTTATCCAAAGATAAAAAATATTTTTTGTAATCCAAGTGGTTTACAGAATATTATGAAAATTTACCAAAATTGCAGTATGGCAGAATTAACAAAAGAAGATACTATACTACAAAAAAAAATTGCAGAAAGAATACAGTTTTTACGTCTAAAAACTGGTCTTTCGCAAACAGATTTTGCTCAAAAACATCACATCGATAGGCAGGTAATTAATAGATGGGAAAGCATAAATAATAAAAGAGGTGTTACAATATATTCAATTCAAAAATTTTGTAAAATGTTAGATATAACTTTGAGAGATTTTTTTGATGATGAAGGATTTAAAAAAGATGCTTAGGCATCTTTTTTAAATTTAGTTGAAGTATAAAAAAAACGTATTTATACGTGATCTTACTACTTATTAAAAAACTAATTTGCGATTTCTAGGATCAAGTAAGGAAAACCGTAAATTAAAGTGCAAGATGTTTTATAAGTTTGGCATAAAAGGTTTATAGATTGCATAAAAGCTTTCGGAAAATATGCAGTAACGCACAAGTTACCAGCAATATCAAAAAACTCCACACTATGAAGAATGGCCCCATATATATTATATTTAAGTTTTTTCTAGACAATTTGAAATATATTTCATTAGTGGAATTTTTTAAATATATATCTGTTAACTTATTTGCCCGCAACGGTAGCCGTGACAAAAAAAATACAGCAAAAAGATATGCAGTCGATATTTTCATTATTGCAAAATGGATCTTAATCATTTGTGTAATGAATAATGGTTTTACAAATATGTATCTTACAATATTTACATGGTATTTAATTTACTCAAATTTATATACATACTTTTATTATCACGTTTGGGATAAAAGTGCCATGAGTACAGAATCTTATTTAATTGATAGAGTACGCCGTCGATTTATAACTTTAATGCTTTCAATTGGATTTTCAAATCTTTGCTTTGCGTATTTAATACGACATCCTTACTACAAAGATTTTACATGGTTTGAAAATAATCCAACTAATATAAAAGCAACTTGGTTTAGTTTTGCTAATTCATTAACTGCAAACTATGAATATGTGAAGCCCTCAACAAAGGATGGAATTGAAATAACGATTATACAATTAGTAATAAGCTTTATTTTTCTAACTTTAATTTTAGGAAAAACAATCCCGCAAACAAATTCAATAAGATAAATATGGCATATAGAAATGGAATATATGTAGCGTTTGCTGCAGATGGAAATACAGACGTAACCAAGTCTGACATTAAATACTATAATCTCATGAAGTTATGGAATTTAATGAAAAATAGAGATTTTCAATTTATAAATCCTCATGAAAAGGGCGCAATGTTAAGATCCGGAAGTAAGGAATTAACAATTAAAAAAACGTTAAGAGATCGACTTGACAATAGTAAAGTTATGATTTTGCTTGTTGGAAATACAACTAAACTTGATACAGATTTTGTTCCGTATGAAATTCAATACGCGATTTCATCTTGCGATTTACCAATCATTGTTTGCTATGTGAATGAGCGAAACAGAATAACGACTCTTCAACAAAGGTTTAAAAATCTATGGCCAAAAGTTTTAGCAGACGCTATTAATGACGGAACTACGCACACTATACATATTCCATTCCGACAAAGGATATTGAACCAAGCTCTAAATCAGTTTAATTTATCAAATAGACCTACCTATCATGACGGAGTGTATGGAGATGACACATACAATAAATTATATAATGCGGGAGAAATATAGACACTGCTGGTAGAAGCTACAACTGATTTGGGTAATTGGCTTAACTAGTAAATTGGTAAAGAAAATGTGAAAAAAAAATATATACCTTTACATATGTTGGCATAATCCTCTTTATAAATCTGAAACTAATTTACAAAAACAAGAACAAATCTATGAGCAAAGAATTAGATAGAAAGACAAAAGGGTCGTGGTTAATTCATCACACTAACAAATTACAAGGTGTAACAAATCAATCAGGATTTGAAAATACATTTTTAGCAGGAAAGGCAGGAATACTTCTTTCAGCAATATCTGCAAACCAAGGTATAACAATTAATTCTGAAAAATTAAAAGTGCTTGCAAAGGCAGCTAATATTAATACGACATTTGAACTTCCTAAATTAATTGAAGTTCTACATAATCAACATTTAATAGATACTTCAAGTAAAGGGATCGCTGTTCTAGGTGTTACCAGTGCTAAAACTTTAGAACATACTTCCGACATATTTGATGCTCTGTCTCCAAGTTCACACGAAAATGCATCAATAGGTTTAGCTGAAAGAGCTTCTATTTCTCCAGTTTTAACAACCGATGTTTCTGAAGAGTTATCGGATACATATAAACTTTCGTTTTCAGAACTTAATCAATTATTTACTGACTCTGAATCGATTGGCTTTGTAGATATTGAAAAAATAACAGATACAGACAAACTTTTATTTAATGGTAACTTATTTAGAAGAGACACTACCCAAAAAATAATGACAGTACTTGATTCCCTTAAGCCTGATGAACAATTAAAACTAAATGAGCTAACTGAAACATTAAAAAAGATTGCCTGTATTAGTGTGGATCATGCTGAAAAATTACTTGGAATGAATCTTTTTCAGAAAGTTACTGCAATTGGTTTATTTGATATAAGCGTAGTTAGTAATTCGAAAGAAGATGTTGGCTTTTTAACTTTGCCTTCTGCCTTTTCAAAATATAGTGATTCAATGGTAGATGATGCATTTGATTTAGCAAAAGCCTTCGTAAGTTCTATAACTTATGGAATGACAAAAAGTTCATATGCTAGAGGTCAAATAAATTTAGTCGATGCTTTACTTAGCGCTTTAGTAAGAGGTGAAAGTGTTGGGCCAGTCAGAGCAATTGCTGAAGATTATAAAATTTTAGAATTAAAGGGTGTGGTTCAAGTTTCTCAAGGTACTAAAAATGGAAGATCTGGTCCTATGCTTTCGTTACTTAAAAAGGAAGTTGGAGAGCTAGCTCTCCAAGCGATTCGTCAAGGTGACGTAAGTGAGCATTCTTTGAGCGCTCTACCTACAGCAGCAGTTACAAAATTTAGTGGACCTGAACAAAATAGGGAAAAAACTAGAAGAAAACAAACTAACATTAACCCAAAAGCTACAAACGATATGTTGTCAATTCTTCGCACTGGCGGTAAATTTTAATTTTATGAATAAAAGTAAAGAAATATTAAGCAAAGGATATAAGATGGAAGAGTTATTACGTAATTATTTTCTAAAATCTGGATATTACGTTTTACGAGGAGTGCCTTTTGTTTATGAAGGATTTGATGTGACAGATATTGATCTTTGGCTGTATAGTCGTACATCTTCTGTTTCACGAGAAGTGACTATTGTTGATTCAAAGAATAAAAAAACTCCACAAGCAATTGAACGAATTTTTTGGGTTCAAGGATTAAGAATTGCTACTAAAGCTACAAGTGCTATAGTAGCTACAACCGAGAGAAGGCCTGAAGTTAAAGATTTTGGAAGAGAGCTTGGAATAATGGTCTTAGATGGACAATTTCTTCAAAAATTGAGTGCTTCCGAAAGTGGTAAATCTGAAAGAATTTCTGATGAAGAATTTGAAGAAAAAATTAATGAGTATGCATTAAGTAAATTAGATGGAAATTGGAAAGGGCGTGTTAAACTTTGTAAAAGTTTACTAGCAACTTCGCTTTCTTTTGATAGTTGCAACGAGTGGTTAATTCATGCCAAGTTTTTTGCAGAACAATCTATAACTAAGGAAAATCAGCGAGAAACAGCTCTACGTTGCTTGTATTTAATTTGCTCATTTATTGCTATTGGTCTAGATTATTGTATGAAAGAAATATCTTTCCAAGAACCTTCTGAACGCAGCAAACTAATCAAGGAGGGATTTACCTATGGGTCAAAAGGAAATATCGGTATTAAAAATATATTAAGTGTCGCTATTGGACTAGTTGAAGAACACACGAAAGATGGCTCAGCGATAGCTCGTCAGGTAAGAGTAAATGTTGAAAAGCAGTTAGCTGCTTTAAATACTACCACTTTAGGAGAGTACTTTTCTAAAAACGAAGTCGCTCGAAGTTTATTTACTGTTGCCCGGGAGTTTGAACAACTAGCGATGGATAAAGAATTTGCAGGGCATAAAAATGCAAGTGTTGAACTGCGCAGTATGTTATTTTGCCTGATAGATTATTGGGGTTTTGATCGCTCTATCTTTTCAGCGAAGTAATCGCACAAAGAATCGTAGGGTTACATATAGTTACTGCTAATCTTATAAAAAAATCTGTTATTTTAAATTGGAGTTAGACAACTACAAAATATTTAAAATTAATTATTACCAATATGAAAGATTCACAAATAAATCCTTATGAACACTCTGATATTAAAGTTAAATTGTTAAAACTATACCTTGAGAAATATATTAACATACTAGCTCTAGCGAAAGGCGTTCATACCGTAGAGGTATTCGATTTGTTTTGTGGCGAGGGGATTTACAATAATGGAAAGGAGGGGAGTCCGGTGATCATTTTAAGATTGATTAAGGATATATATTATAAAGCAAAGAAAAACTCCAACGTTAAATTTAATTGTAACTTTAATGATTTTAATAATCAAAAGACAGTTAAACTTTCCAACTACATTTCTGAAAAAAAAATGCACTATCAGGAGATGGGGACATTAAATTATCATAATAAAGATTATCAGATATTTAAGGATGAAATCGTGCGGTCTAGTAATATAAAAGGACTAAAAAGATTCATTTTTATAGATCCATACGGTTACAAAAATATTAGTGTAAGTGACATAGAAGGATTATTGTCGGATAATAATACAGAGGTTTTACTATTTTTGCCTACACAATTTATGTATAGATTTGAAAAAAAATCTACCCCAGAAAGTCTTTATAACTTTTTGACTGAAGTTATGCCCGAGGAGGAACAAGGAATGAGTCGTTCAGGAGTTGATTTTATACATAAATTAAGAGATGGTTTTGGAGATAAGTTGAAAGGAAAACATTTTGTAGATTCATTTATTATTACAAGGAACGTAAATGAATTTTTTGCACTTTTCTTTTTTACAAGCCATTTATATGGATTCGAAAAATTTTTAGAAGCAAAGTGGAGTATCGATGAAGAGGAAGGTCGTGGTTGGAGTCCGAAATTTGAAGAGGCTGATTTATTCTCAGTTATTGATGTTCAGGCTAAGACAAACAAATTTGAAGTAAACTTAATAACTTTTTTGTCACAAATACGTTCTAATATTGAAATACATAATTTTACTATTGAAAATCGACATCTTACAACGCATGCAGTACAAATTTTAAAAAAAATACAAAATTCAAATAATTTGATTGTAAATAACACAGATAATAGCAAACCTAGGAAGGGAGCTTTCTATATTGGTTGGAATGAAGTAAAGACAAATACAATTAGATGTTTTATTAAATACGACAACAATGGCACAATCAAGCATTGAATGGACAGAAATGACGTGGAACCCAACAACAGGCTGCACCAAAATATCTGCTGGTTGTAAGTTTTGTTATGCCGAGGTAATGTCAAAACGGCTAAAAGCAATGGGAGTTGAAAAATACAAAGATAATTTCAAAGTTAGAGTTCACGAACCTTCATTGACAATACCTTATACGTGGAAATCTCCTAAAGTAGTTTTTGTAAATTCTATGAGTGACTTATTTCACGAAGATATACCTTTAGAATATATACAAAAGGTTTTTAAAGTAATGAACGAGAATCCACAACACGTTTTTCAGGTATTAACTAAAAGGGCTGAACGACTATATGAGGTGCATAAAAAATTAAAATGGACTCACAACATTTGGATGGGAGTTTCCGTAGAAGACGAGAAAGTTATTGATCGTATTGACTTTTTAAGAAATACTAAAGCACATACTAAATTTTTGTCATTAGAACCGTTAATAGGCGCATTGCCAAATTTAAATTTAAAAAAAATACATTGGGTAATTGTTGGTGGAGAAAGCGGATCAAAGGCTAGACCAATGAATGAAGATTGGGTACTTGATATTTATAACCAATGTACGAAAGCACAAGTTTCTTTCTTTTTCAAACAGTGGGGAGGTAAAAATAAAAAGGCGTCAGGAAGATTGCTTAATGGTCGAACTTATGATGAAATGCCAAGAATAATGGAAGTTGAAAGTGGCGCTAAATAAAATTAATTTTATTTGAATTTAGTAATTAGTTGTTTAATTTTTTATTTTTTGCGAAATTCGTAGATATCATTATATTTTAATTTATGGATACTACTTATCTTTTTGTTGAATTTACCCTTTGTTATTTTAATTTTACCTGTTTCTAAAAAATCAAGAATAATATCCAAATAGGTTTTTGTCTGGATTCCATATTTCAATGTAAATTTTAACCCTTCAATATTTGATACTATTTCTTTATTTGAGATTTTAGAAAAAAAATCTTCTTTATATTTTTCAATTTTATTGCTAAACTGCTCATCATAAAAAAGAGTACCAAGTTTAAAATCATTATTAATATCAAAATTAGCTTCTCCAGCCATTTTATCCTTATCCCAACATACTTTTAAGAACTTCTCCATACCGAGAGAATGACCTGTTCCGAAAATTAATCCATAATAATTAGTTCCTTTTTTTATAGAAAATTGATGCAAGTAGTAATCTTTACTTTTAGGTATTGTATTTTTAAAATATTGAGAAATTAATTTATGACAATGTTTAGGCTCTGATTTTTTGAATTCAATTTTTTCTGTTTCAATATATTTTTTAATTGAGGGGTGATGCTGAAATCTATTTATAAATGAAGAGGATATAAAAAAAATAAAATCGGTTTTTGGAAAATTTATTAATTTATTAAAAACATCATTATCAACCTCTTTGAAACCATATTGATCTAACAAAACAAACTTACTGTACTTTTTATTATTCATTATTTCTAGTACATTACGTCTGTTAAAGGCTTCTTTAAAATCAAAGTTTGCAAAATGATGTTCATATACACACTTTTCTCTATTACAATTTTGAAGACAATCACTAACAAACTGATTAACATTTTGCTCTAATTCTCTACTTTTCTTTTTTATTTTTTCATTAAAAGCAAACACAATTTTTTTTCCATCGGACTTACTGCAATGCATCAAATCTTGACCTTTAGCTTCTTCTAAAAGAATCAGCGGACTGCCAGAATTCATTTCGGAGTCCATTCCACTGCCAGCAAAAAAATCATAAATAAATCTTTTTTCAACGTACGGAGTATGGATAAAAATTGGTAGCCATTCCTTAAAAGATTCCCTGAATATTTCTAATTTAATTTTAGTTGCCTGGTCAAAACTTGCTTTATTAATATCTTTAGCCATTTAGTCTGTGTAGAATTGTTTAATATTAAATAATCTCATATTTCTTGAAAAGAAGTTGACGTGCTTGTTGATCAATTTCTTATATAAAATTGAAGACAAGGGAGCTTTGAAATAGTATTTTAATTTGGTTGAAAACTAAGATTATTTGTTTTAAGGCCGATCGATTTTTATTAAAGTGGTCACATTCAAAAATATTAATAAATTTATATAAATGAATACGTAATAATACCTGTTATTAAATCAATTAATCGAATTGTAGATAAAAATTACTAATTTAAAACGACTATAAGTTTTAGACTTGATATGATATGATTTTTTAGTTAAATTTACTTTCTATCATTCCAGTTAAATCTGTTTCATGAACCTACCATCTTCCCATCTATCAATAGATAAATTATCATCAGTTTTTACTAGTACATCTGCAAGTTATAAGTTTTACTGGTTTTTATCGATTCTTGAATTAGTAGAGGAAGGCAACATTTATATTGCTAAGAAAAAGATATTCGCAAGAATGATAAGTAATTCTTGGTATACTGTTAATTATTTTCATGTTTCTTTTGGTACACAAGATCTTATTCAAGATTCAGTGAGAGCCATTATAAAAATCGAAAATCTTACTGTGAATGAAAATAGAAACACACTGAATTCTGTTTTAGAAAACACTCAGAAAATTGAAACTATTAAAATATTAAATCATTTTGATAAAAATGTACCACATTGGTTTATTTCCTCATGGTTTTCCGGTAATCGAAATACAATTTACTCCCTTTCCCAAAATTTTGAACACGGATGTATTTATCGCTTAGAAAAAGATTTTATAGAAATAAACCCAATTTGGATTTCTTATTTACAATTGAATTCAAAGATATTGAAAGATTTTTGTTTCTGGAATTTATCTCTATTCCTGCAGAAAAGAAATCTAAATGTTCCGGACATTCCAAATAAAATAAGTAAATTAATCACTAGAAATTCTTTAGTTAAGCAAACCAATGAGTATTGGAAGTTGGTATTTAATGAATTGGGATCAGTTGATTGTATTTTTACCAACAATCGATTAGTTTTTGAAGAAAAGAAATATGCTTTGGATCATTTTGTTCCTCATGCATTTGTTTCGCATGATTTAATTTGGAATTTAATTCCAATTGATAAAACGTTTAATTGTTCAAAAGGAGATAAACTTCCATCAGTACAAAAACATTTCGATAAGTTTTATAATCTCCAAAAAACAGCTTATGAAATAGTGAAAAGTTATAATCCCAAGAATAAACATTTAGAGGATTATCTCACTATATTCCCGGCTTTAGAAGACAATGGATTTGATTATGTACAATACAAAGAAACTATTCAGCCCTTAATTTCTATTGCAAGTAATAATGGATTTTCATTTATGAAAGATTAATACATGTAAGAGTAAATAAATAAATCTGTCTTTATTAGATTTTTAAGAACATTGTATCTGCATATTTGAATAAATGATTTTATTATGGAATGGAAACACTCGTGTAACCCAAGTTGCAAAGATCTAGTATAGAAAAAAATATTATATTGGATAGTTAATATCGGTCCTGATGATAATATGCAATGCCGCATTTGTTGTCATATTTTCAATGTTACGCTACCATTGTTAGGGAGTAGTTTTTTGATCAATTGTGAGTATTGCTAGGTAGTTCATCAGAGATCTTTTAATTTAAAAATATATATTTGTAGAAAACCAAACAAGTACTGATAGACTAATTTATCTGACATGACATGCTTTTGTAATAAGAATACACATTATGTGTGAAAGATAGTAGCGTTACTGTTATTACGTGTCTAAATTGTCCCATTCATCACCAATTACCCAACGTAATGCAGATAATTTGCCATTTATCATTCCCCATGTAAAATCGTCAAATTGCAAATCCTTTTTGCCGTAAATTCGTTCAACATTTTTAGCACTATCCAAAGCGCCTTCCCAAACGTCTTTTATAATTGTGTTATTGGCGTTTTTGATTTGAAAATCCTTTCTGTCAATTAACTTAATTTTACCCTTTTTAATTGATTGCTCACGAATTTTATGTCTGTTGTACCAGATTTTCTGTTCGATTTCATTTTCTACTTCTAGGATTTCAGAAAGGCTTCTAAATCCAAAATCCCAATCATTTTCATAATCAAATTCTTCAACTAAATCAGGATTAATTAAATAAAGAACTTCGGCAAGATTTATAAAATATGAATACTTCGAACCGTTGAATATTTCTCTTAAATCTTCGTGTGGTAATTTTTGATTTCCATTTTTAATACTAAAGTCATTAACATTATGGGTTACAAATGAAATGTTGAAATCTTGTGATGAATTTTGCTCCCTGTATTCGTTATAACATTCAATTATAATTGAATCTCCCATACTATTTTTAGATAGATGGAATGGGGCTTTTTTATCAATTGCTCGTTGAGCAGCTCTGAGCTTTATAGAATCTGTTATATTAAGAATTTCAGCTTTTTTGAATAAAGTTTCGATTTTTGCGATGCTTTGAATTGCATTCTCACTTAGTGTGGGTATTTTTTTATCGATATCATCTAGTTCAGATAGAATGTTGGTTTTGGATTCAGTTTTTGCGTGTTCTGTAACCATCTCTTTCACCTTTCTAAAATGACTTGACAAACTCTTTCCGGCATCTAAAACTACTCGTTCCTTATTTCTTTCAAATTCAGAACATATTATTTCGGGTAGTATTAAGGATACTTCGCCTTGTTCTACGAATTCAGAAAGTAAATTTAAAGTTTCTTCGCCTTTTGAAGTTTTTGCGAGATCTAACCAAACACAAGTGTCTATAAGTAGTTTTGTCATATAATTTATTGATTTAATTCAAGTGTCATCCACTGAAGTTGCGAAAATTCCCCATGTTGAAACAGAAGTCAAATTGTTTCGGCGTTTATAAATATATTAAAAAAATTAATGTTTTATTTTATCATTAAAGAATTAAATTTGAAATAAAGACAAAATTGACAAATGCAAATGTCGATAACAGATAACATTATCTCCTTTCTGTTTTTGCAGCAGCAATTATCAAGATTTTTTGTTAAAACCGAGTAAAACTATTTCATAGTTCAAGATACATTCTCCTGCACTACTTGAATCGATCCAAACTTTTTTTTTGATTTCTATTATCACTATATTCAATAGGTCAACCCGGAAACAGACTTCCTTATAAGGACAAGTACTGCTGATATTTAGATTTAAAGCATTTCAGCGTTTAAATTACATTTTTAAGAATTTTAAAAAGTGCGATTATGGAGAAAGATATTGACTACAGTAATTCAAAATTGACTCCGGAAAAAGCCTTACAAATGCTTAGGTCCGAAGGATTAGACGTAACTATTGAACAGGCAGAGGAAATTTTGTATTTCTTAAGAATTATTGCTAATATCGCTGTGTTGAAACATTTAAATAAAAGAAAATGAGTAAGATAGCAGATTTGTATATTCGAGTGAGTACTGATGAGCAGGCAGAAAAAGGCTTCTCCCAACGTAATCAGGAAGAAATGCTAAGAAAGTATTGCAGCATAAACCAAATACAGATACGTAATGTAATTTATGAAGATCATTCTGCAAAGACTTTTAACAGGCCACAATGGAAAAAATTTCTGGCTGAAGTAAAAAAACACAAAAATAAAATTAATCTGGTTCTCTTTATGAAGTGGGACAGGTTTAGTCGTAATGCGGGTGATGCTTACCAAATGATTAATGTATTAAGAAAACTTGGTGTAGAGCCGCAGGCTATAGAACAGCCACTTGACCTAAGTGTACCGGAAAACAAAATGATGCTGGCATTTTACCTGGCTGCACCCGAAGTTGAAAATGATCGAAGAGCATTAAATACCTTTCAGGGACTTAGACGTGGCAAAAAAGAGGGGAGGCATATGGGAATGGCTCCTTATGGATACGCTAATAAAATAACTGAGGATGGGAAAAAGTATATTGCCATTGTACCGGATAAAGCTGTAAAAGTTATATGGATTTTTGAGCAGATTGCTAAAAATATTTTTAGTACTGAATCAATTTATCAAATGGCCAAAGAAAAAGGTTTTGACATTTCTAAGAATAACTTGTGGCTAATCATAAGAAATCCACTTTATTGTGGAAAGATTGTTGTTCCTAAGTACAGAGATGAAGAGGAGAGGTGGGTCAATGGACAGCATGAGCCAATTATCAGTGAGGGATTGTTTTATCGGGTACAGGATGTTCTTGACAATAAAGCACGTACATATAGGCCGAAAATAAAGACTATTGAGAATTTTCCTTTGCGAGGTTTTTTCCTTTGTCCAAAGTGCGGTCAGAAGTTAACAGGAAGTAAATGTAAAGGAAGGAATAAATATTACTACTATTATCACTGTGATAAAGTATGTAAATGGAGAGTGAATTCTGAAATAGCTAACAAGATTTTTAAAGAACATTTAAATAAATTTAAACCTTTAGAAGAAGTTAAGAAGCTATATACCGCAGTTCTGCTTGAAGGTTATAGAGAACATACTGGAGTAATAGCTAACGAAAAAAAGAAGACCCTTGAGCAGATTGCAGTTTATGAAAAGAAATTATCTGTGGCTAGAAATTTATTAGTTACCGAGAAGATCGATGCTGAAGATTACAATCTCATGAAGACTGAATACAATGCGATTATCAGTAATCTGGAAAAAGAGATGGGTAATGTAGAGGACGACAGGGCGAGTATAGAGCATTTAACGACGACTGGATTGGAAAACCTTTTAAAGCTAGGTGAAGCCTTTGATGGTGGGACTTTAGCTGATTCTAGAGAATTAATTGGTTTAATTTTTCCCGAAAATTTCACATTTCAAGAACAGAAAATCCGCACCGCCCGAGTCAATGAAATGGTTAACTGTATCTATCTGGTAAACAATAGATTACGGGCAAAAAAAAACGGGACAAAAGATGATATTTTTCTTTTGTCCCGAGTAGTGACCTCGACTGGATTCAAACCAGTAACCTTCTGAGCCGTAATCAGATGCGCTATTCAGTTGCGCCACGAGGCCTTTTTGTTATCAATTAGCTATTTTTTTGTAGCTTTGTTGATTGCTTATTGCGGGTGCAAAGATAGACATAAATGTGACATATACAAACATAAAATAAGATAAAAATAAAAAAAAATGAAGATTGAAAATTATATACGTGATATTCAGGGATTTCCAAAAGAAGGAATTTTATTTAAAGATATCACTCCGCTGTTAAATAACGTTGAAGCCAGACAGGAATGCTTGTCAATTCTGGTAAATTCTCTAAAAGGACAGAAAATCGATAAGGTGGTAGGAGCAGAAAGCCGCGGCTTTTTCTTCGGAATGTTATTAGCGCAAGAACTAAAAGCAGGATTTATTCCGGTTAGAAAACCTAAAAAACTGCCTTTTGATATTATTTCAGCTTCATACGAATTAGAATACGGAACAGACAGCCTGGAAATGCACATAGATGCCATTAAAAAAGGCGATCGTATTTTAATTCATGACGATGTACTGGCAACTGGCGGAACAGCAAAAGCCGTTTGTGAATTGGTGGAAAAACTAGGCGGAGAAATTGTACAATGTAATTTCCTGATGGAGTTAACTTTTCTAAACGGACGTGAAAAAATTAAAGATTATCCGGTTTTTGCTGCGCTGGCTTATTAATTAGACAAATACAATTTTATGTTTAACAGCATACAGCACTAAACCTATTCTGGTTTTTATTTCTAATTTATCAAATAAACATTCCCTGTAACCGTCGATGGTTTTAGGACTCAAACACATTTCTGAGGCAATTTCTTTGTAAGTCATCTCGGTGCAGGCATGTTTAATAAAAACCAGTTCTTTTTCTTTTAAATTCACTTTTTTATTGTCGCTGTTGACTTTGTTAATAAGAATTCCTGAAACCAGTTCGGTGTAATAAAATCCTTTTTCAATAACACATTCAATGGCGTCTTTAAAAATATCTGGTGACGTATCTTTCAGCAGATAACCTTTTGCGCCATTTGTAATCATTTTGATGATTATTTCCTCGTCGTCATTTACAGAAAGGGCAATTACTTTTAAATCAGGTCTGTTTTCCTTAATCCATTTCATGGTGCTTAATCCGTCTAAAACAGGCATATTTACATCAAGTAAAACCAAATCTATATTGGTTTCCGGGTTTTCCTGCAGATAGGAAATAAAAACTTTTCCATTCTCAAATCGGTCGATAACTTCATAATCTCCAAAACTTTTTATTAAAAGTTCTAATGACTGAGAAAAAAGCTGATGATCGTCGACTATAATAATTTTACTTTTAGTATTCAGTTTCATTGGTTGTTGTTAAAGGGTATTCTAAGGTTACGGTTGTTCCTGATGCATTTGATTCCATGATTAATTGAGCGCCAATAAGTTTAGCTCTCAGTTTCATGTTGGTTAATCCTAATCCGGAATTTGCTTTGTTAATGTCATAGCCAATTCCGAAATCCTTTAATTTTAATTGAAAAAGCGTTTCGGTTGTTGTAATATTTGCTTCGTATAAATCACTGTGGGAGTGTTTTAGGCTGTTGTGTAAAGCTTCCTGAAAAATCCTGTAAATGAATAAATCGTGTTCTTCATTAATTTTTGGAATTTCTCCGGTTAAAGTATAACGATAATGAATTTTTCTCAGTTTTTTTACACGTTCTAAATCTTGTTTTATGGCTTCTATAAAGTTGTTTTGAAGTAGATTATCTTTATTGATAATGCGGGATAAAATTCGGAGTTCGTCTAATGCTTTTGCCAGAACATCTTTAAGATCTTTTAATTCTTTTACCTGAATGCTTTTACTGCTGATAGACATATTGAGCTGCATTATGCCAACAGAAATAATCTGCCCAATGTTGTCATGAAGTTCTTTGCTGATTTCAGAAAGCGTCTGGTCTTTTATCTCAATTCTGGTTTTTACAAGTTCTGATTGGAAATACATTTCAGCTTCCATTTTTTCGACCAAGTAGTTGTTTTTCTTCTTTAAAAAATACAGGAAAAGAACCAATACAGTAACAAGTAAGGTTAAAAAAACGATACTTAATGAAATGACTAGTAATTGTATTTCTTTTCGCTCCATAGAAATCCGATTATGTAACAACTGTGCGCCAGAATATTTAGAATGAATAATACAAGGCTGAACACTGATTCATCTTGTTTGATGAGAAACCAGTTTATAGCCAGCATAAAAGGCGTAAAAGGGACATGAAAAACCAATATTCCTAAAATGTACCAGAAAAAAACAGATCGTTTAAAATTTAAAATTTTGTCTGAATTAAAAATCTCTACCAGATATAAACATGATAATATTAATACTAATACTACTCCAATCGCAAAACTATAGGTAAAAGAACGATTAGGATCTTCTTTAAAATACATGATGTTTAAAAAGAAGGAAAGTATAAATAGTATAAGAAAATAAACTGCGGTCAATCTGTAATTTATTTTTAGCAGAAGACTTCGCAGTAATAAAATATAGGCTGAGAAACTAACGAACATATAAAAATTATAGACATAATAATTTAATAAGCCCGTCCAATATGTAAAATAGTATCCTACAAATTCAATTAGTGCAGAAAACCAGATTAAAATTACTAAAAATTTAGCTTTCTTACCAGGTAATTTATGCATTGAAATTAATCCGATGCTTCCTGATAATAAAGCTAAATAAATGATATAAGATCTTAAAAATTCAAACATAAGTTAATTAATAGATTAAGCTTGGCGGTCTGCCGATATTTCCGTAATTCATAGGTTCAAGGCTTTGTATATCAGCTGGTGCTGTATCTTGAACTAAAGCAAAACTTTGAATTTTTGCGGTATTATCTTCGACTTTTTTTCCCGTTGGAACCAAGAATAGGGTTGTTAATCCGGCTTTTTCACCGTGTTTTTCATCATCTGGATATACGCCAAAATAAAAACGTATCCCATCTACGTTATATCCGTCTTTTGCGCCATATGTTTTAATGTAATGGATATAACTTTCTAATGCTTCTAATGAATACCAAATAGCATTCGCATCTTCTTTTGCAGCTCCTTTTGCTGTTAAAGAAGCAGTTTTTTTATTGTTATAATTAACATTTAGCTGCTTTGCAAATTCTTTAGTTATTAACTGACTAGGTTTTGCGGGTGGATTTTTCATAATTATTTAAAATTTAATTGGTTAATGGTTTAGTTTACTGTTTTTTTTATTTGTTGATGGGACAAAATTATCTGAAACCCAAAAACACCACAAGGGGAAAAATACCCTTTTTTTGTTAGGTAAAATTATCTAAAAATTCGGGGTAAAGTATTGTTTAGTAGTTAATTATAATTAAATAATTTTACAACATCAATTTAAGCACTAAATAGACTATTTAAATATGTTATTTATACGATGTAAAAATCAAGAGCTTGCCAGGTAACAAAACTTAAATTTTACAGCTCTTAATCTAAAAGCCTAAATGAATTTCAGTAAAAAATAATTCTAAATAAAAAGGCATGAGAACTATTAAATTAGGAGTAAAATCCAATGAAGTTTATTACTTAAATGAGCTTCTCGTAAAATTAGGGTACAGCGTTGTAGTTTCTGATAGTTTTGGAACGGCAACAGACAAGGCAGTAAAAAATTTTCAATTAAAAAACAATTTGGTTGTTGATGGAGTAGTAGGTTTGAAAACGTGGACAGTGCTTTTAGAAAAAAGTAAAAATAGTAAAACGTCAAATTCTAAGCTGCTTTCAGAGCAAAATCTTATAGATTTTGCTAAACAGTTTAATCTTGAATTGGCTGTCGTAAAAGCAGTGAATGAAGTTGAAAGCAACGGAAAAGGCTTTCTGGTTGACGGAAGACCAAAGATTTTATTTGAAGGTCATATTTTTTGGAAACAATTGGAAAATAGAAATATAGATCCGCATATTTACGTTAATACTTTAAATGAGAATATTCTATTTGAAAAGTATAACAGAAAATACTATGTGGGCGGAGCCGAAGAATACAGCCGTTTAGAAAAAGCAGCAAGTTTAGGTTCAGATAAGAAAATTAGAGATGCTGCTAATTGTTCGGCTTCGTGGGGACTTTTCCAGATAATGGGCTTCAATGCAGTGCCAATTGGTTATCAAAGTATTGATGAGTTTGTTATTAAAATGAATGAGAACGAAGGCGAACACTTAAAAGCTTTTGGGATGTTCTTAAAGAAAAATAATTTAATAGAAACATTACGAAGTAAAAACTGGGCAGCATTTGCTTTAAAATACAATGGTCCGGCTTATAAAACCAACAAATATGACGAAAAACTACAGCGTGCTTATTTGAAATATTCTAAATGATTTTTTTGTTTCAGGTTCCAAGTTTCAGGTTTCAGGTTTGTTGGGATGGTTAATCACGATAACTATTCGTAAATAAGTTGTTTAAGCTTTGCGGATCTTTGCGAACTTTACGGTAAAAACTATGTTCAAAGTCAAGAACCTGAAACCTGAAACCTGAAACAAAAAAACTGAAACAAAAATAAAACCCGACAAGTTTTAAAGTCTGTCGGGTTTGAATATTTATATAGATAAAACTATTATCTTAAGCTTGCGCCTAATTCAGTTTCAAAAGTCTGCTGTAATTTCGACATGATTTTATCGATTTGAGCATCTGTAAGCGTCTTTGTGTTATCCTGAATAGTGAAACTCAAAGCATACGACTTTTTCCCTTCCGGAAGCTTATTTCCTTGGTAAACATCAAATAAATTAATGTCTTTTAAAAGCGTTTTTTCAGTTTGTCTCGCCAAATTAAAGATGCTTTCGTAAGTTGTTTTTTCGTCGATTAACAAAGCTAAATCTCTTCTTACTTCTGGATATTTAGGAATTTCAGTATATTTAATTTTTCCGGTAATGATTTTTAAAATTAAATCCCAGTTGAAATCAGCATAATATACATCTTGTTTAATTCCAAAATGCTTTAAGATTGATTTTTTAACCACTCCCATTTCAACTAATGTATCATTGTTGTAGCAAATAGAAGTTCCTTCAGAGAAAACATCTGACTGAACCGGAGCATTTGAGATTTTCTCAATTCCTAAACGTGCTAAAATGCCTTTTACGTAACCTTTTAGTAAAAAGAAATCTGTTCCTTTTTGAGGAGTTGTCCAGCTTTCTTTATTTCTGTTTCCAGAGATAGATAGAGTTAAATGTTTGTGCTCTTCGTAACCGTTAAGGTATTTATGGTATGATTTTCCGAATTCAAATAATTTTAAATCAGAATTTCTTCTGTTAATGTTGTATGAAACTGCTTCTAATGCAGAAAACAATAAAGACTGGCGCATTGTTGATAAATCACTGCTCAAAGGATTTAACATCGTAACGTTGTGTTCTTCTTTTAAAGCTGTAGATAATTTAGCATACGCAGCTGTTGTTAAAGAGTTTGCCATCATTTCATGAAAACCTTGTGAGTTTAATTGAGAAGCAATAACATTTTGAACTTTGTAATCTTCTGTTCTTGGAGAATTGGCTACCGTTGCATTGAATTTTTTAGAAAACTCAATATTGTTGTAACCGTAAACTCTTAAGATTTCTTCAATAACATCAATTTCACGCTGTACATCTACACGATATGCAGGAATAGTTAAACCTAAACCAGTGTCAGAAACACTATTTACTTTAATATCTAAAGAAACTAATATTTTTTTGATTGTATCTTTCGGAATTTCCTGTCCGATGATTTTAGAAACATGACTGAAATTCAATAAAACAGAAAAATCTTCTACTTTTTTAGGATACACTTCTACAACATCAGAAGTAATTTTTCCGCCTGCAACTTCCTGAATCAAAAGTGCAGCACGTTTTAAAGCATATTCAGTTATAGTTGGGTCAATTCCTCTTTCAAATCTAAAAGAAGCATCTGTATTCAATTGATGTCTTTTTGCCGTTTTACGAACGCTTACAGCATCAAAATAAGCACTTTCTAAGAAAATAGCAGTTGTTCCTTCTGAAACTCCCGATTTTTTTCCACCAAAAACACCAGCAATACAAAGTGGTCCTTTTTCGTCGCAGATCATTAAATCTTCTGCATGCAGTGTTCTTTCAACATCGTCTAATGTTGTAAACTTAGTTCCTGCTGGTAATGTTTTAACGATTACTTTACCGTTGATTTTTGCAGCATCAAAAGCATGAAGCGGCTGTCCTAATTCATGTAATACATAGTTAGTAACGTCAACGATATTATTTTTTGGTGTTAAACCAATCGCTTTTAAACGATCTTGTAACCAGTTTGGAGATTCCTGTACCGTAATTCCTGAGATAGTTACACCGCAGTATCTTGGTGCCAAAGTTGGTTCTTCAACATTAACATCAATTTTAAGCGTACGCATATCTACTCTAAAGTTACTTACAGACGGCGTAATTAATTCGATATTAACACCGCGTTGCAGCATTCCTGCTCTTAAATCACGTGCAGTTCCAAAATGGCTCATGGCATCGGCACGGTTTGGTGTCAATCCAATTTCGAAAACTTCATCATTTGCAATCTGAAAAACTTCAGAAGCAGGAGTTCCCGGAACCAGGTTTTCATCCAGAACCATAATTCCGTCGTGGCTTGTTCCAAGGCCTAATTCGTCCTCGGCACAAATCATCCCGTGGCTGTCCTGTCCGCGGATTTTACCTTTTTTAATAGTAAACTCAGCGCCTTCCTTATCATATAAAACAGTTCCAATGGTAGCAACGGGCACTTTTTGACCAGCAGCAACATTTGCAGCACCGCATACAATTTGTATAGGAGCTTCTAAACCAATATTTACAGTAGTAACTTTTAATCTGTCTGCATCAGGATGTTTTTCGCAGGTAAGTACATGTCCTACAACAACTCCTTCTAATCCGCCTTTAATAGACTGGTATTTCTCGACAACTTCAACCTCAAGACCTAAATCTGTCAATAATTCAGAAGTTTGCTCAGATGTCCAATCAGTTTTAATAAACTGTTTTAACCAGTTGTAAGATATTTTCATTTTAGTTTAATTCTTTTTATGAGGATACAAATATAAGAATTGAGAATTGTAGTAAGAAAGAAATTATTTGGTTTTTTCTTACTGTGTTTTATTTATGAAAAAGCTTACAGGAATAAGTATTTTGTATTTTTAATATTAAAATTTTAATAAAAAAAGATTAAAAGAAACTTATAAAATCAAAAGTGTAATATTTGTGCTATTAGATGAACGAAAAATGCTATTCTCTTCAAGAATATGAAGGTAAATTTGAAATAAATCCAAAATTTACTAATTATGAGCACAACCGCACAAAGACCTGAATTTAAGGCAAAATACGACAATTACATCAACGGAAAATTTACAGCTCCTATTACAGGCGAGTATTTTGATGTAGTTTCTCCTATAGATGGAAAAGTTTTTACAAAAGCAGCACACTCTGGCAAAGAAGATCTTGAAAAAGCGGTAGATGCTGCGCACGAAGCGTTTAAAACATGGGGAAAAACTTCAGTAACAGACCGAAGTATTTTATTGAATAAGATTGCACAGAAAATCGAAGACAATTTAGAGTATATCGCTACGGTTGAAACGATCGATAACGGAAAACCAATTCGCGAAACCCTTGCGGCTGATATTCCGCTGGCAATTGACCACTTTAGATATTTTGCCGGAGTAATCCGTGCCGAAGAAAGTTCAATTGCAGAGCTGGATTCGCAGACCGTTTCGATTGCATTAAGCGAACCATTAGGTGTTGTAGCACAGATTATTCCGTGGAATTTTCCAATTTTAATGGCTGTCTGGAAAATTGCTCCGGCACTTGCAGCAGGAAATACAATCGTTTTAAAGCCAGCAGAAAGCACACCAATTTCTATAATGGTTTTAATGGAATTAATAGGCGATATTCTTCCTCCTGGAGTTTTAAATATTGTAAACGGCTTTGGTGCTGAACTTGGACGTCCGTTGGTTACAAACAAAAAAGTGGCTAAAGCCGCATTTACAGGTTCTACTACAACGGGACGTTTGGTAATGCAGTACGCGACTGAAAACATTATTCCGGTAACTTTAGAATTAGGCGGAAAATCACCAAATATTTTCTTCCCTTCTGTAGCAGATCATGATGACGATTTCTTCGATAAAGCCATTGAAGGCGCAGTATTATTTGCCTTAAATCAAGGTGAAATTTGTACTTGTCCCTCAAGATTATTGATTCATGAAGATATTTACGACAAGTTTATTGCTAAAGTAATCGAAAGAACAGAAGCTATTATTGCCGGAAATCCGTTAGACAAATCAACTATGATTGGGGCGCAGACTTCATTGGTTCAAAAAGAAAAAATCCTGTCTTATATTAAATTAGGAAAAGAAGAAGGTGCGGAATTACTGACTGGAGGAGATGTTAACCATTTGGGAGGTGGTCTTGAAGGCGGTTATTATATCAAACCGACTTTATTTAAAGGCCACAACAAAATGAGAATTTTTCAGGAAGAAATTTTTGGGCCGGTTTTGGCAGTAACTACTTTTAAAACTACCGAAGAGGCAATCGAAATTGCCAATGATACTATGTACGGTTTAGGTGCAGGAGTATGGACACGTGATGCACACGAAATTTATCAGGTTCCAAGAGCGATTCAATCAGGTCGTGTCTGGATAAACCAATACCATTCTTATCCTGCAGGTGCTCCGTTTGGAGGATACAAACAATCCGGAATTGGTCGTGAAAACCACAAAATGATGTTAAGTCAATATCGTCAGACCAAAAACATGTTGATTTCTTATGATAAAAAGAAATTAGGTTTCTTTTAAATAGTTATTTGATTGGTTTAAAAGGTAAGTTTTCGGACTTGCCTTTTTTTAATTTAATAAAAAAATGTCATGATAAAAAGGTTAGATGCAACAAAAGACGCTATAGAATTAATACAAATTCTAAAAGAAAAACATGGTGATTTGATGTTTTATCAGGCAGGCGGATGCTGTGAAGGAACACAGCCGCAATGTTTTGAAAAAGGCGGTTATTACCAGCGAATGGGTGATGTATGTATTGGCACGATTGAAGATACTGAATTTTGGGTAGATAAAGATTTATTTGAATATTGGAAACATGCGCATTTTACTCTTAAAGTTATTGATGCTTTTGGCGTGGGAGGTTTCTCTCTCGAAACTCCTTTAAAAATGACTTTTCAAATTGAATATAGAATTTTTACCGAAGAAGAAGAGAAGGATTTAGAACCTGTAATGGTTTTTGATTGAAGGAGGAGATTCAAAGGCTAAGAGGTTCAAAGTAACAAAGGGACAAATTTTTTTTCTATAAAGACGCATTGTGAATGATGCGTCTTTTTTTATTTTTTTTAAAACAAACAGACAAGTCTGTCTATTTGTTTTAAAAAACTATTACATTTGTATTCTAATTTATTTGAAAATGCTCCCTAAAGAACGAATTTTAGAAAAGACTTTTATTTTATTTCACAAACAAGGTTATAATGCTACGGGAATCAATCAAATTATTGAGGAAGCTAAAGTAGCCAAAGCCAGCTTTTATCAGCATTTTAAATCAAAGGAAGATTTATGTGTGGCTTTTTTGAATCAGCGTCATTCTTTTTGGTTTGATGAACTGCAAAAATTTACTTTAAATGCAGAAGACATGAATTCTAAAGTTTTAAGCTCTTTTAACTTTTTAATTTTCATGAATGCAAAAGAAGATTTTAGAGGATGCAGTTTCCTTAATATACTTTCTGAGATTCCGCCTGATAATACTAAAATACGCAGTGTTATTCAAAGTCATAAAAGTGATTTGCGGAATTATTTTAGGGATATTTTAAAAGAGGAACGACTATCAGATCATGTGTATTTATTATTTGAAAGCTGTATAATAGAAAGTCAGTTGTTTAAATCAAACGAATTAATAGAACAGTCAAAAAAAATAATTCAAACTTTAATTTTAAAATAATGGAACAAAAATTACCATTGCCGCCTTTCACTTTAGAAACCGCAATAGAAAAGATTCAACTGGCAGAAGATGCCTGGAACAGCCAGGATCCTGAACGAGTTTCAAAAGCTTATACTGTTGACAGCGAATGGAGAAACAGGGATAAATTTGTAAACGGACGTGAGGAAATTGTTCTTTTTCTAACCGAAAAATGGAAGAAAGAGAGAAATTATAAACTTAAAAAGGAATATTGGGCTCATACTGACAACAGAATCGCAGTACGATTTGAATACGAATTTCAGGATATTAGCGGAAACTGGTTTAGAGCTTACGGAAATGAAAACTGGGAATTTGATGCTGATGGTTTAATGCAGAAAAGATTTGCCAGTATAAACGACCTGCAAATAAAAGAAGAAGACAGGAAGTTAAGATAAATTCTACGGAATAAATTAATTCATACTAGGCGGTTCAGGGATTTTTATCTTTCTCTTGATTTTTTTTACAATTAAAAGATAAAAAGTTATACCGCCTAAAACAATTAATAAAGCAATTTGCAATTGTCCTAAACTATTGTTTTTGCTGTACATAGCATTTGCATTTGCCAGTTTTGCTTTTCCTTCTTTTATTTGTATCTGCGATAAAGATTCTAACGTTTTCAGGGCTTCGGCACTTGAACTGGCAATTTTACTCCAGTTTTTATTTTCAACCTGTTTGTTGATTTCCTTACAGGAGCTTAAAAAAGTATCAAAGTATTGTTTTTCTTTATTGGTTAAAACTGTTTTGGCATACAAATCATCAATGTTATGAATAATATCAAGTGTATGAATGATTTCGCTTTTTTTGATGTTATCGCTTAAATCTAGTTTTTCGGCTTCGGCTTTTATGAAATGCAATTGTTTGGAATATTGAAAAATATAGTGGGCAACAACCAATCTGTCTTTGTAAATCGCGTTGATTTTTTCATTTACATTTTTAGAATTCCGGAGTGTATTAAAGTTTCCTAATAAGATGATAAGCATTACAATCAGCAATACAAAAGCCGCTTTGGTTTTATTGCTGTATTTTTTATGGTCTCTCATAATGCTTAGTTTTGGAAATTGCTTTTCTCAAAGATAGAAATTTGTTTCTGACTAAACAGTATTTTTGAAACTTGAAAACAAATGGAATAGTGTCATTTCGGCGAAGGAGAAATCACAATAGTATTTCCGCACAGTAATTAGAAAATCTTTGTGGATTTTCTAATGTGATTTCTCCTTCGTCGAAACGACAAAACTATGTATAATAATAAGAGATGTATTATTCTAATACGAGCTCTTCATCATTTGGTTTTCCTTTAAAGAATAAGAATTGCAATAAAAGCGACAATACAATAGTTAAAATCGCACCAATGAAATTCAGCCATAAATAGCCTAATTTTTCCTGACTGTAAATCATGTAATAATAAATTACAAAAATGGTTAACTGACTGATGATGGCGCTGATAAACATTGGCTTTGCCTGAACTCTTTTTAAATAAAAACCAACAAGGAAAATTCCCAGAACTGTTCCGTAAAAGATAGATCCAATGATATTTACAAGCTGAATTAAATTCTCAAACAAAGTTCCCACACAGGCAAAAAGTATTGCTACAACTCCCCAAAATAAAGTAAAAAATTTAGTTGCATTAAGATAATGTTTCTCTGATTTTTCAGTTTTGAGGTTTCTTTTGTAAATGTCGATTGCGGTAGTAGAAGCCAAAGCATTTAATCCGGAAGCTGTTGATGACATGGCAGCTGAAAGAATCACGGCAAGGAGTAAACCAATTAACCCTTTTGGTAAATAATGCAGGATGAAATGGAAAAAGACATAATCTTTATCATTCGTTTCGCTGTTGCTGTCGGCTCTTGAAATGATTTCTTTGGCGCGGTCACGTAAATCTTTTTCTTTATTCGATAAATTCACTAATTCTTTTCTCAGAATTGGATTATCATAATCCTGATTTAACTGATCGATATAGAGCAGATTAATTACTTTTTTATCTTCAGAAAGTTTACTTAGTTTTTTTTCTAAAGCATGATATTCTTCTTTATAAGCTGATTTTTCGATTACAACTTTATTATTCGGATTAAAATTTAACGGAACTGGATTGAATTGAAAAAATACAAATACCATAACTCCGGTAAGAAGTATGAAAAACTGCATTGGAACTTTTAAAAGTCCGTTCATGATTAATCCCATCTGGCTTTCAGCAACTGATTTTCCTGATAAATATCTTCCAACCTGCGACTGATCTGTACCAAAATAGGCGAGGGCTAAGAAAAATCCTCCGGTAATACCGCTCCAAAAAGTATATTTTTCCTCTGGATCAAAAGAGAAATCCACAATGTTCATTTTATCGTTTGCACCAGCAATATGCAAAGCGCTTGTAAAAGTCATATCGTTTGGCAGATAATGCAGAATCAGGAAAAAGGTGATAAACATTCCCGACATAATAACAAACATCTGCTGTTTCTGCGTAACGTTTACGGCTTTGGTTCCTCCAGAAAACGTATAAATAATTACCATTACCCCAATTATAATATTCATAACGGTAAGGTTCCAGCCCAAAAGTGCAGACAAAATAATGGCAGGAGCATAGATGGTAAGTCCGGTTCCTAATCCTCGTTGTACTAAAAACAGGATAGCGGCAAGCGAACGTGTTTTTACATCAAATCGTTTTTCGAGAAATTCATAGGCAGTAAATACTTTGTATTTATGATAAAGCGGAATAAATGTTAAACAAATTACAATCATGGCAATTGGAAGTCCGAAATAGAATTGAACAAATCCCATTCCGTCGTGATAAGCCTGTCCCGGTGTAGACAAAAAAGTAATGGCGCTGGCTTGTGTTGCCATTACAGAAAGTCCAACGGTGTACCACGGAGTTTCGTTGTTTCCTAAAATAAAGTCTTCAACGTTTTTGCTTCCTTTGGTTTTCCATGAACCATATCCAACAATGAATAAAAGGGTTAAAATAAGTACGATCCAGTCAAATAGCTGCATAAGGTTATGAATAAAATTGCATGATTAAGAAAAAAATCACAATATAAATTGCGTTAGCTACTAAAACATAGGTGTAGCTTTTTTTCCATTTTTTTGTTTTTTTAGCTTCCATATTGCGGTTTTTATTGCTTTATATCTTGTTTTGGGGCTTCAATTGGCTGTTTTAGTGAAATAATATTCGACAGCAGTTTATAAGCGCCGGAAACACCTTCTGGTAATTCTCTAAAGAAACTTAAACCGGTATAGATGTAATATCCTTTTCCGTAAGGTGCCACTAATAAAGCGCCTTTTTTAGCTGATTCTCCTTTATCATGTGATGAAATAATGGGAGTAAAGGCAGGGTCAAATTCGTCTGGATAATATAAACCCTGTTCTTGTGTCCAGCCTTCAAAATCTTTAGACGTGATTTTGTTTGGCGTATTTAAAACCGGATGATTAGGAGCTAAGAACGTAACCTTTGCGTTTTCTTCGGTTACACGGTCATTTGATAGTTTTAACGGATAAGGTGCAATTTTATCGGTAACCAATTTCCCGTTTGTATTGTACTGCACGATCATATTTTTACCGCTTTTTACGAAATTGAATAAAATGTTCTGTTTGTTAGCCAAAGCGTTTACGGTATTGTAAGCACGGATTCCTGTAATCACCGTGCTGAATGAATCTAATTTTTCAGGAGTAATTTCTTCTGGTTTTAAAATAGAAACTTTGTAACCCATTTGGGTTAAACTTTCCGGAACTTCGTCACCAGCGCCCATAATATAAGCGATAGCATCGCCAGAAGTTTTTAAATCTATTCTGATACATTTTGATTCTGCAGGTTTTAAAACCATTTGTTTCGTAATATGATTAAAATCAATAATGGTTTGGTCTCTGTCAAAACGTTTGTTATCTACAACGGCAATGCTTTTTGCGACAACTTCTTCTGGATTAACGGGCGGTGTAACTTCAAAATAAAAGATTTGTTCTGTTCCTTTTTTGTCTAAAGTAAACGGAATTTGTTTTGGAGATACACTCCAGCTTTTTGGAAGTTCTAATTGCAAATTTCCTTTTATATCATCTTTTCCTGCACGTACTTTTACCGGAACCATTTTGGTTTTAGTATCTCTAAAAACCAATACTTTCTCTAAGATCGAGGTTGTAACTTCTGGCACTATATCCAGAAAATTATACATTTCGCCTTTTACACCGTCATTGTATTTGTAAACTACAGTTCGTTCAAACGGAATTTCAACACCGCTTATTTTTACATTAAAAACAACTTTTACTTCTCTGATAATATCAGGAATTCCAATATTTAATTGGTTAGAAACGGTGTACATTCCAACTGATGCCTTTTCTTTTAACCAATATGGCTGTGTATATTCAATATTATTTGGAAGCTGTATCTGCAGATTGATTCTTTGATCGTTATTGTCTTTTAAAACACTGTTTTGAACTGTCGTTTTATTGTCCGGCAATGTTGTAATGCTTGTTAACTGCATTTCAACAGCACATCGGTTTATGGCTTCAAGACTTAATTTTATAGTGCTTCCCGGAGTTGCTTCCTGTTCGCTTGCAACAGCTTCAAGGTATAAACCAGAGCAGGAAGCAATAATATTTTTAATAGCTGCTGCTTTTACAGTTTTCCAATGTGTATCGTCTAAAGCTTCAATCATAGAATACGCTTTTACCAAATCTGGAATACTGGCAGATGGATTATTGAAATTGTATTTTTCAATAATTGCCGAAATCAAATCTCCAATTGGTTTTCCGTTTTTAACGCGGTTCCAGCTGGTGTCAATTCCATCAAATAAATTATCACGGTCTTTTGGAGCTTCGCCATTAATAAGTTCAAGGTATTCAGTTTCTAAACCGCGAACTCCGGTACTTCCAAAACCTTGTGATTGATGACGGCTTCGGCTTAAAGCAGCAATTTCCTGATTCGATTTTCCTGTTCCTGTATAATAAACTCCTGTTTCGAGTTTAGTAAATTTAGATTTGTTAGCAGCATCAAATTTTTCCTGGCTTCCATAAAACCACCACGATGGGTTAAAAAACTGGCGTTTTACCTGCCACGGAGCAACATATTTAAGCTGTTCAGGATATATTTTTGGATCGTTTGTTAATTTAAAACTTTCAACGCTCAGCATAGCAGATGATGTATGATGCCCGTGAGTAGTTCCCGGCGAACGATGATCGAATCGGTTAATGATAATATCCGGCTGAAAATTTCTGATGGTCCAAACCACATCGGCAAGGACTTTATCTTTATCCCAAATTTCGAGTGTTTCGTCTGGATTTTTAGAAAAACCAAAATCGTTTGCTCTTGAAAAGAATTGTTCTCCGCCGTCAATTTTTCGGGCTTCGATTAATTCCTGAGTTCTAATAACTCCAAGTAATTCACGTAATTGCGGGCCAATTAAGTTTTGTCCGCCGTCGCCTCTTGTTAACGATAAATAACCTGTTCTGGCATTCATTTCGTTGGCCAGATAAGAAATCATACGGGTATTTTCGTCATCAGGATGTGCGGCAAGATACAATACTGAACCTAAAAAGTTTAGCTTTTTAATTTGATTGTAAATTTCAACAGAATTTGGTTTTTGAGGCTGTTGTGCAAATGTGATTTGAAAACCTATAAAAAATAGAAGAAGAAATGAAACCTGTATTTTTCGCATGGCAGAGTTAGATGTTTTTTTGAAATTGTCCCAAAAATACTAATTATTTTATGGAAGATTATTTAAATGAAATGTTAACGCACAATAATTATACCTTAATTTTAAGAATAAAATAAAAAAAGCTGCCAGAAATAAATCTGACAGCTTCTTTATATTAAGTTGTAAAGCGCCTTAACGCTTACAATTTTATTTTAATTTGTTCTCGGTGTCTTTGTAATTTCCTGTTATAGTTACGTTACTTCCTTTAGTTACTTTTCCGTAAATAGTAATAGAAGAATCGTTTCCAATAAAATTAATTTTGGCACCGCTGTTTAATCTTAAATCTCCCCAAATTACAACTGAACCTTCAATTTGCAATAGTGAATTGCTGTTGATAATAAGTTCTGTTGGGTTTGACTGCTGGTATTTACCCTGAGATAAACTTCCTCTCATATTAAAAGTACCGCCGCTGTTTAAAGTTAAGTTACTTAAAACTGAGATAGCACCGCAATGTGTTAATGTCGCTCCAGAATTTATAATTGCTGAATTTATAGAAGTTGCCCCCTGATATGATTTAATTTCATTTGAATTCAAGATTAAATCTTTTCCTTGATTGTATAAACCATAAGTTAAACAGCTTGCAAACGTTGTGTTTGGTTTTTCCATCTTAATGATTTTTAAACCGCCTGTTCCGCTGGCAACATAAATGTAGTTACCGCTTGATTTTACATAGTTTGATGAACCTGCAATTCCTACAGAACCTAATAAACTGTATTGTGATCCCGGCTGGTAAACATTAAGACCTAATGCACCGTTAGCAAGAAATGCATATCCATCATTTATAGAAACTGCATTGGTGACATTATCTTCTCCGGCTGTCGCAATTGCAATAGTCTGTAATTTAGAACCGCTGTTAATATCATACACCCCAAGACCGTTTGGGCCTTCAGAAACTAAAAGTTTTGTTCCGTCAATATCCATAGTTCTTTTTGCACCGCTTACATCTGTAGATGTTGTAAAGCTTTTTTGCAGAGCAAGCGTTGTTTGATTGTAAATATTAACGCCTTTAGTACCGCTTAAAGTCACAACTTTATCAGATGTTAAAGCAATCGAACGTAAATCTGCCATTGCAGTTTTTCCTGTAACTGCTTTTGTTGAAGTGCTTATTTTGAATAAACTTCCGTTATCTCCGGTTACGGCAAAATAGTTAGAAGTATTTGCGGCAACATCTGTTGTTACTCTGCTTTCTAAATAATTAGTAGTTAATTTATCTGTTAGTAATCCTGAGCTTAACGGCATATTAAAAACAACAGCAGGATTACTGCCCAATAACGGATCTTTGTCTACATCTTTTGCAGCACCAATAATAAGGTTTCCGTTAGAGTAGGTAAGTGAGGTAATATCTGTATTAGGGATTAAAGCTGATGTAACTAATTTTGGTTTATAAGGATCTGAAACATCAATAACATCGATTGCACCAGAATATACATCGCCTCTTGTAATATAAGAAACATAAGCGTAGTTACCGTTTACAGTAACATGGCTTGCCTGTAAAGTTTTTCCATTAGCATCTACTGGTGGTTTTATTTCAGCAATCTGGACTAAAGGGAAAGAAGTAACGGTGTTTTCGGCAGTTTTACCAGTTAATGAACCGTTTTCGATAGCAATTACTCCTGAGTTAGTGTAATCAAGTCTTTGATTTAAAGTGTTTTGATCTGAGGTAATTGTAATACTGTCTAACGATTGATCGTTTTTGTTGTCATTATTATCGTCACAAGAAATTAATAATGACAATGCTAAAAATGAAAATAAATAGACATTCTTTTTCATAATTGTGTTTTTTGGATTTTGAAATTCGCTGCAAATGTATGTTATAAATCTAAAAAAACAAGTTTGTTTTGTTAATAAAAGGCTTTAAATCATTGTGTTATGCTATTTATGCGAAAAGCTTACTGTTTTAACAAAAGTTATTGAAAATAATAGTTAAAAAAAAGAGAGTATCAATAATTTTGATACTCTCTTACTGTTAAAACTTAGTAATTTGATATTATCTTCTTCCAGGACCTCCGTGTCTATGATCATCATCATGGTCATGTCTGTCGTGTTTTCCATGGTGTTTATCATGTTTGTCATAATGTTTGTAATCTCTGTGGTCATGACGATCATTATATCCATAAACCGGTCTTGGTTTGTAAGGTCTTTGCGGTGCACCGTGATATCCTCTATAATATTTTACTTTATGACGGTCAAAATATACATAAGGAGTTCTTCCGTGATAATCTGTTAAAACTACTTTGTATCCTCCGTATAAATCATAGTTTCTGTATTGTCTTGGTAAATAAGTTGTTCTAACCCATTTTCCTCTTCCGAAATAGATGAATTGTGACGCACGTACATCATAATAAGCCTCAATGTCTGGAAGATAATAATATTCCATTTCAGAATATCCTGCAGGTCCCCAAGCTGGAGGTGTTCCTATATTAACGTTGATTGATACCTGAGCTTGTGTGGCATTTGCAACCAAAAGAAATAATCCGGCGATTGCTATTTTTATTGTTTTCATCTTTTCTAAAATTTAAAATGTTAATCTTGTTTAGAGATTTTCATATACCGTGCCAAAAATAAAAAACAACTGCATTTCGTCGAATAAAATATGTGCTTTGTCGAGTAAAATAAAGGTAAGTTTATTGTAAAATATTGATTTTTAAAGTGTTTGTTAAGTGTTAAACAAATCAAAAAAAATCAAAATATTTTTAATTATTTATATTCTACAGTTCTTGGTTTTGCAAGTTCAAAACTTTGTAAACCATAGTCAGTTGTTTCAAAAGTATTGGTTTTGAAAACATTATCGCCCTGAAGCGGAATACTTGGATAGTATGACAGTGACAGCTGAAAGGAACTAAAAACCAAATAGTCATTACTGATTAATAGTCCTAAAGTTATTTTAGAATACGATTTGCTGTCAAACATTGCGCTGTTTGGATTTCCTAAAAATGCGATCGAATAATTAAAAAAGGGATTTAAACGAAATCCCCAAAGTGCATGCGGAGAATAGGTTTGAGTCTGCAGGGATAAAACTGTTTTACTTGTTCCGTATAATGCAGTCCTAAATCCTGCCAGACCATTTTCTTCATTTACGTTAAGCTGATCTCCTATAATATTTTCGTGATTTGCTCCAACAACTACTTTTGGATTAACGAATTGTCGTAATTTCCAGTTTCCTATACTAAAAAGCTTAGTAAAATAATTGGCTTCAAATAAATAAGATGTCTGATACGTTTTTGATTCATGAAAATAAGTTCCAGCTTCAAAATTCATACTTAAAAAACCTAAACGATAATAGTTTCCAAAAGAAAATTGTGCCCCGGCATAAGGTCTCCAGATATTATTTTTATACTGGTAGCCAAATGTAACTCCATAAATTCTCCCAATAGGAACGTCTTCAATCTGACCGTTTCTAAAAATATAGCTGTCTTTGATAAATTTACGTCTGTTAAGTCCAACGCCCATTAAGAGCAGTTTTTCATCAGAATAGAAGTGGGTAGGATCGTATAATGAATCTGGCGATTCGCTGTAATTGACATTTAAAAATCGGGCAGAAGTAATTAAATTAGTAATAGCTTCATTATCATCTTCATAAACCTTTGTGGCTTTACCAACCCATAAATCCTGAAAATTGTTTTTGAAAGTTTGAAAAGCAAACGATTGATCTGGTGCCTGCAGAGTATCTTTCCTAAAATTCTGGCCTACAAAAACACCGCCTGCCCATTTAGTCAGCGGAGAATAGAAATCTCTTTCAATATCAATACTTTTAGTATAATTATTATCTAAATCCATATTGTAGTGAAGGACGGTCGAGATATAGGTGTTTTTTATATTAGGAACGGTGTATGTAATATCGTTACCATTTGCTCCATCATCAAACCTGTTTGTAAAGCGATATTCAAGCTGTTGCCCTGAACCAAAAAAATCTTTTTCTTTAAATCCTACAGAAACTCTGCTGCTGGATATTGAGAAACGCGGAATTGTACTCCAGGAATCCAAAACTCTGATCGTTACATCAACAGAATCTGAAGCCGGACTTGCCAGTTCGTTAGTAATTCGAACTGCTGTAACATATCTTTGGGCACGAATTAAACGCTCAGATTCCTGTACTTTGTAAGTATCGTATACGCTGTTTCGTTTAAATAAAAGCAGGTTGTAGATTGCTATTTTCTTGGTTTTTAAATGCAGTCTGTTTCCGGTTCTTTCTCCCCAATTTTTTGGTTTTGCAGTTGTATCTGTAATCGAATATCCAAACGGATCCAGTGTAACAATATTTATATTTCGAATAATTTTGCCTTCATAATTTTGAGAATCTGTAGGTATAATAATTTCCTTTTTTTTAGGTCTTTTGGTTCTAAAAAGCAGTTTATGAAGTGTTTGCGTAAATTTATTTTTCTTAGAATAATTTTTAATCTTGGTATAAATCTCCGTACTGTCTTTTTTGGGAGGATTTTCCTTTTTTGTTTTATCTGTCTGAGCGCAAATGCTTTGTAAACAAAAGCATAAGGAAATAAAAACAATTATTTTTTTATTTAGTAACATTCAGATCGATTTAAAACTTTATTTTAAGGCAGATTATTCTATGAATTTAAGATAAATAACAGATATATTTTAATAATCAAGAGATTATTTTACTCCTGTGTTTTGGTTCTTCGGACTCTCCATGCAAATTTTCTCGGAATATGATTTCCCATTAAATATCCCCATGGTTCAAGCGATTCGATTCTGTCAAAGATGATTTTTAATATCGCTAAAAGCGGAATTGCTAGAAACATTCCGGAGATTCCGGCGGCGGCTCCGCCCACAATAATTCCCATAATTGAGACAAAAGCATTGATTTCTACTTTTGTGTTTATAATTAATGGAACAAGCAGATTGTTGTCAATAAACTGAACAATAATATTTACTATTAAAATTCCTAAGATCATCGAAATCTCGGCAGAACCTGTCAATGAAGCCAAAACAGTTATAATTCCGGCAACTAAAATTCCGATATAAGGAATAAGATTTAATATTCCGGTTATCAAGCCTAATAAGATAAAATATTTAATACCGATAATCCACAATCCTAAACCGGTTAATACAGAAACAACGATCATTTCAATTATTAAACTAACAATGTAATTGTTTATAGAAACTTTGATTTGAGAAAGAATATCTTTTAAAACAGAATGGTTCTCTTTACTTATAAGTTTGGCTAAAAACAGTTTAAAATGTTCTTTATAGATTAAGAACAAAAACGTATAAATTATAATAATAGTACTGTCTAAAAGAACATCGCTTATAGATATTATGGCCGATCCTAATTTTGCCTGGCCATTTTTAACTGAATCCTTTGTAACTGAGTCAAGATATTTTTTTTGATCTCCAATGCTGATCTCAAAATTTTCTCTGATAAACTTATGAATTTCAATAATAAATGAATTGGCGTTTTTCTTTATGGTATCAAAATCGTTAGCCATATAGGTAACCTGATAGGAAATAAACACTAAAATGCCCACAATAAAAGAGAGGAAAACAGCCATGCAGATTATTGCTGCCAGATGTCTTGGGAACTTAAGTTTTGTGTTTAAAAAAGTAAATATCGGCAGTAATAAAACAGCAAATAAAAATGCCAGTAATACGGGAGTTAAAATATCTTTTGCAATGCAGAAAATGTAAGCAAAAGAAATTAAACTTACTAAAATACAAGCAAGCTTTGCATAAAACGGCAGCTTTAAAGGTTGAGTCATTTTGGTGAAATTTTATAAATAGATATACAATTGGTAAAGCAAATATTATAATATAATTAAATTATAACGTTCCAGCTTTTTGTATATACTTTATAAAATTCCCATTCAAAAATTAGTCAAAAAATTCTTTCTCTTCGTAATGTGCAGGCATTATTGAAATTCCCTTTTGTAACAGGAGATTATTTGGAAAAATAATTTTTTCGCCTTCTTTAGTTCGTAAGCTTACATGAAAGGTGTTTATGTCTTCTATTTCGGCTTCAATTGGAAAATCTTTATCGTGAATTTTTATAGTATCGCCAATTCTGAAAGGAAACGAAAAAAACAAAATCATTCCAGAAGTAATATTGCTCAAAATAGACCATTGTGCAAACATGGCAACACCAATAACGGTTGCAATTGATGAAACAGTAATGAATATATCTTTTGTTTCTACTCCCCAAATTACAATTAGACTAATTGTTACCAAAATATTCATAAATACATGAGTGTATTTGATAACTAAATTAGTACGATGTTCTAATAAGTGGCTTGAGGCGGCAAAACGGCGGATTAATTGTGCAGTAATCATTCGTAAAGCGACTAAAGCTAAAAGAAGAATTATTGTGGCAAGTATTTCCTGAGTATATTCTTTTAAAGAAAACATAAATAAATTTTTACACTAATGTAGTCAAATATTCGTAAACTTTGGCTGTTGGAAGTCCCATAACATTGGTATAAGAACCTTCTACTTTTGTAACTGCCATAAAACCAAACCATTCCTGAATGCCATAAGCTCCGGCTTTGTCGTAAGGTTTATAGTTTTCGATATAATATAAAATACTTTCATCTGATAAATCTTTGAAAGTAACTTTTGTAACATCATGTAAAAGGGTAGAAGCAGTGTTAGTTTTAAAACAAACCGATGTAATAACTTCGTGAGTAGTATTCGACATTGATTTGATCATTTGAAAAGCATCTTCGGCATTTTTTGGTTTGCCCAAAGCTTTATTCTGATGCCATACAATTGTGTCGCTTGTTACCAATATTTCATTTTCTTTTAATTCTCCTTCCAAAGCATTTGCTTTTAACTCTGCCAGAAAATTGGTTATTTCGACTGCTTTTAATTCAGGCGGATAGATTTCTTCTACATCTTTTAATCGAATTTCGAAATCAAGATCCAGATCTTTAAAAAACTGCTGTCTGCGTGGCGATCCCGAAGCCAGTATAATTTTATATTTTTTGAGTTTTTCTTTAAGCATTGTATTGATGGTTTAAGCTGATTACTAAAATTGATAAAATTCCGAAGAACAAAATCAATTTTAAAATAGTACTTAAATGATGAAAATCCTTTTTTGTTTTAGCGCCGAATATCTTTACTATAAAATACAATAAAGGCGCAAGGACAAAAACAAACGTATAAAACGTCACGATTAACAGATTATTTTGAAAGAAATATTTATTGATGTAAAGCAGCGATAAAATAAACGGAATTATAGAAAATCCCAACGCAATTTTAGCAGCTCTGTTTTTCCCGATAGCGATTGGCAGTGTGTTCATTCCCTGATTGTAATCGCCGTCCATGTCTTCAATATCTTTTACTATTTCGCGAACAAAATTGATCATAAAGGCAAACAAAGCATAATCAACCAATATTGAAAATAAGCTGGCCATTTGAGCCTGATTTTCGGTAGTTGTAGCAGGAAATAAATCAAATACACCAATAATTAAAACACTAATAGAAAGGAGTAAAGCAACCACAAAATTCCCCAGAATCATGATCTGTTTTAGATTAGTTGCATAAAAATAAAGAAGCGATGCAATAAAAATAAACAATGAAGCAAACATTGGCCTCATGATCACATTTGAAAGGTAAAATCCTAATGCTACACCTGTAATGTTTAATCCTATATAAATATTGTACGCTCTGGTTTCAGAAATTCCTTTACCAACAACAACATTCTGTGGTTTATTGATAGTATCTGTCGGCACATCAAAAATATTGTTGATTACATAACCTGCTGCTGCAAGCAAAACTGTACTTAAAACCAAAAGCCCGTATTGCCAGTCAGCCAATGCTAAAGGGATATTCTGTTGTTTTAAAAAAGCATAGCGAAATAAAACCTGCATAAAAGCAAGCATGAGTAGATTTTTATATCGAATTAGTTTTAGGTATTTCATTTTTTACGTTCTGAGTGGCTAAGATGCTAAGGTTCTAAGTTTTTTAATTAACAATTTATCATTAACAATTCACAATTAGATTTAATCGTGTTTTCCGTTAAAATATTCCATCCATTTTCCCTGTACTTTCATTACCTGTTGGATAACGTCTCTTGCTGCGCCTTTTCCGCCTTTTACGTGAGAAATATAACGGCAGATGTTTTTAATTTCTGGAACCGCATCCTGCGGAGAAGCTGGCAAACCTACTAATTTCATTACATGAAAATCCGGAATATCATCTCCCATATATAAAACCTGTTCTGGTTTGATGTTGTTTGCTTCTGTATACTCTTTAAATGTTTTAACTTTATCAGGAGTTCCTAAATGGATATCAGTAATTCCTAAATTTTGAAGTCTTACGCGGACACCTTCGTTGCTGCCGCCAGAAATAATGCACACATTGTAACCGCTTTCTACAGCCGCTTTCATGGCATAACCGTCACGAATATTCATCGTACGAAGAATTTCTCCTTCTGTGGTTACAAAAACCGAACTGTCTGTAAGTACGCCATCAACATCAAAAATAAATGTTGTAATGTCGTTCATCATTTCTTTATAACTTTTTGCCATTATTCTGTATAGATTGTGTTAGTATTTTATAAATGTTTTTTTGATTTTCATTGGTAATAAAATCCAAATGTGCATCGGTTGTAACCGAATCATGACGTTTTGCCGGACCGGTTTGAGCATCAACAGGATCTAATGTTTTAATTTTTTCGGCAGTTTCCTGAATTAAAGGTCTTAAAACTTCAAAAGGAACCTGATGTTCTTCGCATATTTCCTGACCAATCTGGTATAAATGATTGGTAAAGTTGTTTACAAAAACGGCGGCAACATGCAAAGCCTTTCTTTGCTCAGAACTTATCGAGAAAACAGCATTTGAAATACTTTTTGCAGTATTTTCTAAAATTGCATAATCATTCTGATTTTCAGTTTCTAAACAAATCGGAATTACTGAAAAATCGACATCTTTGGTTTTTGAAAATGTCTGCAGGGGATAAAAAACGCCTTTTCTGTTTTTAGAATCTAAAACATCAATTGAAGTTGTGCCGGAAGAATGAACAACCAATTGGTTTTCAAACGGTAATTGACTCGAAACTTCTGAAATGGCATTGTCTGAAACCGATATAATGTATAAATCTGCCTTTTTTAAAGCAGAAAATTCGGTTACAATTTTCTCTGAATCAAGAAGATGAATTAAAGCTTCTTTTTTTCTAGAAAATGCCTGTACAATTTCGACAAGAGGATTTGCTGAAAAAGCTTTTATCAGATGCTGTGCAACGTTTCCGGAACCAATAATTGTGAGTCGAATCATACCCGCAAAATTAACATTATTTCTTTTTAAGAAAAGTGCTTTTGATTATAAATAACTATTCTTCTAGTTATTTATAAAATATTTGGTTTAACCTAGAATTATAAATAGTTATTATATATTTGAAGGAAAATAATTGATAATATGAGAAATAATATTTTAAGAATTATACCTTTATTTATGATTCTTACAACAAATGCACAACAAATTGGTGATGGGCTAGCACCTGGAAAAGATAATTTTATTGGAGCAATTAATTCAGGAGTTTATAGCGGTATCAATGCTATTGGTGGAATTCCAGATACAAGTCATGACTGGAGCCATCTTTTTGTGATTAGACATGGTAACCCAAATAATGTGTTTCAATTGCAAATTGCTTCTTCTTATACTGAAAATGATAGATTATTTTTTAGAAAGACAAGAGATGAACTAAATCCTGTTTGGATGGAGTTAGCAACAAGAGGAAAGAATAGTTTTGTTGGAGATCAGATTTTTAATGGAAATATTGGTATAGGGACTACTCCTCCTAGAGCAGTTTTGGATATAACTAAAACAACAGGTAATGGTATTTTATCTACTGTATTTGCTAGACTATCGGAAGGGGATAATATTGGTGATGGCACTTTTCTTGGAGTAAGGGCATATGGCACATCAGTTATCGAAGGGAAATCATTCTCAATTGAACACAGCTTTTATAATGTTACGAACAGTTCTATTAATTTTTTAAGAGGTGGTAGTACCAGTGGTGGTGGAATATCTTTTAATACTAATGATAATAAGGAACAAATGAGAATTGATTATTTTGGTAATGTTGGTATTGGTACATTAACTCCAAAAAATAAACTAGATGTCAACGGTACAATTCATTCTAAAGAAGTAAAAGTTGATATGACAGGCTGGTCAGATTTTGTGTTTAAAAAAGAATACAATCTGCCAACATTGACAGAAGTAGAAAATCATATTAAAGAAAAAGGACATTTAGAAAATATCCCAAGTGAAGAAGAAGTCCTTAAAAACGGTATCAATTTAGGAGAGATGAACGCTAAACTTTTACAGAAAATTGAAGAGCTAACATTATATTCTATTCAACAATCAAAAGAAATAGAAATATTAAAAGAAGAAAACAAGTTATTTAAAGCACTTTCTGAAAGACTCTCAAAAGTTGAACAAAAAATAAAATAGTTTTTAGCCGAAGTTATACAAACCTTTATAAATCAGTTTAGTCTTTTTTGTAGATTAAATTGATTTCTATTTAGTTATATTTTTTCTAATCACAAAATCTCTCCTATTAAGAAATTAAAATCGAAATTATAACTGTAATTAGTCTAATCTGAGTGTGATTATAGACCCCTATTATTTGGTTTTTATTAACAAATAAGATTTACCCTCAATCAACATTTTTAAGTATTTTTGTGGCACTTTTATACAATGTAATTCCTAAGAAATGGATAAAAAAATATTCTCTTTTTTGTTTTCTACACGATTAATGGCCGTTCTTTTTCTAACATTCGCAATTGCAATGGGTGTTGGAACTTTTATCGAAAGTAAATACAATACCGATACAGCCAGAATTTTAATTTATAATACCTGGTGGTTTGAGGCAATAATGCTGGTGTTTGTGATTAACTTCTTCGGAAATATCAAACGCTACCAATTGCATAAAAAAGAAAAATGGGCCACTTTATTACTTCACATTGCTTTTATTTTTATCATTTTAGGAGCTTTTATTACACGTTATATTAGTTATGAAGGAATGATGCCAATTCGTGAAGGTGCGGCAGAAAACCAAATTTATTCAGATAAAACATTCTTAACCGTTTTTGTTGACGGTGAATATAAAGGAGAAATGAAGCGTAGAGTTTTTGAAAAAAGCCTGCTGCTTTCTCCTGTTACCGATAACGATTTTTCTATTGACGGAAAATTCGATCAGACTCCGTTTGAGGTTACCTATTCTAAGTATATAATGGGAGCCAAAGAGGTTGTAAAAGAAGATCCAAACGGAATTTTATATCTTAAATTAGTTGAAGCAGGAGCAGGCGGACGTGAAGAACATTACCTGAAAGAAGGTGAAGTTCAAAACATTCACAATGTATTGTTTGCTTTAAATAAACCAACAGACGGCGCTATTAATATTAATACAACCGGAAAAGAATACACTATTCAGACTCCGTTTGAAGGTGAATTTATGCGAATGGCAGATCAGTTTAAAGGAAAAGTTACTAAGGATAATGTACAGCCTTTAATGATGCGTTCGTTATACAGTATTGGTGATATTCGTATCGTTTTTCCTGAACCGCCAATTAAAGGAAAAGTGGATTATGAATCAAATAATGACTTTAAAGCAAAATCACATACAGATGCTTTGATTGTAAAAGTAAAAGCTGAAGGACAGGAAAAAGAAGTAATGCTGATGGGTTCTAAAGGAAGTATTGGAGAACCAAAAACAGTTAAAATAGGAAATATTGAATATTCTTTATTCTACGGAAGTAAAGCGTATGTATTGCCGTTTAAAATAAAATTAAACGATTTTATTGCAGACAAATACCCTGGAACAGAAAAAAGTTATTCTGCTTTTAAAAGTAAAGTAACAGTTCAGGATTCTACAGAAACTTTTGATGCAGATATTTTTATGAATCACGTTTTGGATCATAAAGGATATCGTTTCTTTCAGTCTTCATTTGATCCGGACGAAAAAGGAACTGTTTTATCAGTAAACCACGATTTTTGGGGAACTAATATTACTTATTTAGGTTATTTTCTGTTATACATTGGTTTAATGGCAATTATGTTTACTAAACATTCTCGTTTTGGAGATTTGAAAAAGAAATTAGAAGGGATTCAAAAGAAAAAAGAAAAACTAATTAAAATATTGGTTTTATTTATTGCTTTAAATGGTTTAAGTGGTTTTGCTCAGGAAGCGCCGCACGTTCATACACCGGGACATGTTCATGAACACGAACATAATCATAGTACAGATCCAAATGATCATGCTAATCATGTTACAGCACCGCCAAGCCAAAAACAATTAGACTCATTATTGAATATTTACAAAGCGCCGGAATCTCACGCAGCAAAATTTGGACGTTTGATTATTCAGGATGCCGGAGGAAGAATGAAACCTATTAATACGTTTTCATCTGAATTACTTCGAAAAGTAAGCCACAGTGATAAATATAACGGAATGAATTCTGATCAGGTTTTCTTGTCTATGACGCAATATGGGCAGGTTTGGATTCAGATTCCTTTAATCTATATTAAATCAGGAAACGATAGTATTCGTAAAATTATCGGAATTGATTCAAAAGATCAATATGCTCCATTTATAAAATTCTTTGACGAGCAGGGAAATTATAAATTATCTCCTTATTTAGATGCAGCTTATAAAGCAGCAAATCCGAATAACTTTGAGAAAGATTTTGTTGAAACCGATAAAAAAGTAAACTTAATGGAATCTGCTTTAAGCGGCAGCATTTTGAAAATTTTTCCAATTCCAAATGATCCAAACCACAAATGGGTTTCATACTTAGAGCGTGATAATAACAATTTTAAAGGAATGGATTCTACGTATGTAAAGCAAATCCTTCCGTTGTATTTTAGCGCTTTAAATAATGCTTCAATTTCAAAAAACTGGGATACAGCAGATCAATTAGTAGAAAGCATTAATGGTTTCCAGAAGAAATTTGGAGCTAAAGTACGCCCGTCAGAAGATAAAATCGATGCAGAGATTGCTTACAACAAATATGATGTTTTCAAAGTATTGCCATATTGGTATATTACAGCATCTATATTGATGTTAATGTTTACGATTTTAAATATTTTCTTCGAGAAAAAATGGCTTCGTATTACCGTTAATGGTTTCCATATTATTGTAGGATTGTTATTTGTTCTTCATACATTGGCATTAATTGCCCGCTGGTATATTTCTGGCCACGCGCCTTGGAGTAACGCTTACGAATCTATAGTTTACGTAGCCTGGTCAACAATGTTCTTTGGACTGGCTTTTGACAGAAAATCAAAATTAACTGTCGCTTCATCTGCGTTTGTTACCGCAATGATTTTAATGGCGGCTTATATGAACTGGATTGATCCTGAAATTGCAAACTTACAGCCTGTTCTTAACTCATATTGGTTAATGATTCACGTTGCCGTAATTGTAGCAAGTTATGGTCCAACAGCATTAGGAATGATTTTAGGCTTTGTAGCTTTAATATTGATTTTCTTTACCAATGAGAAAAACAAGGCAAAAATGGATTTACATATTAAGGAAGTGAGTTACATTAACGAAATGGCTTTAACAATTGGTTTGATCATGCTGACTATTGGTAACTTCCTTGGAGGACAATGGGCAAATGAAAGCTGGGGTCGTTACTGGGGCTGGGATCCAAAAGAAACCTGGGCATTAATCTCGATTATGGTTTATGCGTTTGTAATTCACGCACGTTTTGTACCTGCTTTAAGAGGAAAATGGTTCTTTAACTTAATGAGTATGTTTGCCTTTATCTCTATTTTGTTTACTTATTATGGAGTAAACTTCCACTTAGTTGGTTTACACTCTTATGCAAGCGGAGAAGCGCATTCATTAAACTGGATTTATTATTGTTTGGCAGTAATTTCAATAATTGGAGCTGTTACATACCCAAAATACCACAAATATTATAAAAAGAAATAATATTCGACTTTAAATAAATAAAAAAGGTTCAACAATTAAGTTGAACCTTTTTTATTTTACTTATTTACTTTTTACTATCATTAGGAGCTTCATTGCGGTCAAACATTCCATAGTCTCTAACCACATTAGCAATTCGCAGATGATAGTCTTTAAATATAAAATCCCTGCCAGTTGATTGTGCGTTTCTATGACTTTCCAGATTGCGCCATTTTTCAATGGCTTTTTCATTTTTCCAAAAAGACAATGATAGTATTTTTTCTGGATTAGAAATACTTTGAAATCTTTCGATAGAAATAAAGCCTTCTATTTTTTCTAATTCAGGTTTAAGACTTAATGCAATATCAAGATAATTTTGTTTGTAAGCAGTATTTGGAATGACCTCGAAAATTACAGCAATATCGTGTTCTTTATTCTCCAAAGTATTTTTATTGTCTTTTAAGAAACTTAAAGTTTCGTTGTACAAATCATTTCTGCTCTTTTCTAAATGCATAACATGTGTTCCTTTTTCAATAACAACATATTTTTTTGATGCCGCATTTTCTAATGAAACAAACAAGTCATCAGCGTCATTATTATCAGGGTATTTATCCCATTCACCTCCTATAATCATCGTTTTGGCCGTGATTTTTTTTGGATCATAATATGAGTTACCATGTAATAAATCCTGAACATCCGCAGAAGGTCCGGAAGGGAAACGAACAGCCGCATTCTCGGATTTCAGAGTTAAAGGATCGCTTTTTTTCCAAATTTCTCCCCAAGATTCAAATATTTCCGGTTCTAATTGACATTCTCTGTTTAAGGGCGTTAAACTCTTCATGGCACTTATACGCTGTTGCGGAGTCATTTCTTCAAATGAATTTGATATCTTTTCAAATTCTGTATTTTCATTTCTAGCTGTTATTGCAGCAAACAGAACTAATTTTTCTACGTTATCAGGAATTTTAGATGCGTATAAAGCTGCAACAGAACCTCCCCAAGAATGACCAATTAAGTAAATTTTATTTTTACCTGTTTCTTTTAAAATAAAATCTACTGCTTTTTCTACGTCCAAAGAAACTTCAGCTGCTCTTCCAACAATTTTGTTTGACGGGCTTTTCATTTCTGGATATCGATCAGAATTTCCATAACCTAAAAAATCTAATGCATAAACATTATATCCATTTTCAGATAAATTTTGCATCCACGAAGAATTGTTCATTTTAAAACCAAATGAAAGTTCAGCAGGAAACGATGACCCATGAAGAAAAAGAACAGGATAATCATTAGAAGCTGTTTTTGGAATTATATGGTTAATTGCAATTTTGAGTTCGGGAATATGGCTTTGAATTTTTAAAATTTCCATAGAATCTGAGTTTTTTGAATTTAAAATTTTAGTGTTGTTTTGAGCATTTATCAATGAGGTTAAAAACATAAACAAATGCAGAATACTATTTTTTTTCATTGTATTTTTTTTACAAAAATAAAATTGGAATAACTTTGACAGTTAAATAGAAACTTAACTATGATTGCAGGGTATGAATAATGAAATTAGCAGAATAAGTACAATAATTGGTGACCCGGTGAGATCTGTAATTTTATGGACACTATTAGATAATAGGGCATATACAGCAATTGAACTTGCTAATGTTGTTGAAACATCGCCGCAAAATATCAGCATTCATTTATCTAAACTGGTAAATGCTGACTTACTGACTGTTGAAAGTCAAGGAAGACATAAATACTACAAATTATTAAATCACGAAATTGCTGGTGTTATTGAAGGAATTGCAAATTTAGTTCCCAAAGAGAGACAAAAAAAGATAACAGATAATAATTCTGGAATTAAATATTGCAGGACTTGTTATGACCATTTAGCAGGAAAAATTGGCGTAGAAATTACGGCGAAATTAATAGATAAAAAATATATTGTATTAGATAATAAGTTTTTTTTAGTGACAGACGAAGGGAAAACCTTTTTTGAAGATTTGGGAATAGATCTTGAAGCATTAAAAAAGCAAAAAAGAATTTTCGCAAAGCCCTGTCTTGATTGGAGTGAAAGAAAACATCATTTTTCAGGTTCATTGGCGGCAGCACTTTTAAACAAAATGTTTGAGATGGACTGGATCAGAAGAATAGATAATTCCAGAGCTGTATCGATAACAGCAAACGGACAAAAAGTGTTATATGATAAGTTGAAGTTAATCGTATAATTTTTTAATTTAAAATCACTTAAGAAAAAATAAGAAAAAACTTATGTTTGTTTACTTTTGCAAAGTAATTAAATCAATGTAAGTTTATCAATGAATATTAAAAAACCTATTTTAGTAATTGTAGTTCAAGGTGAAAAATTTTTTAATTTTTTTAAAAATGAAGTTGAAAATATCTGGCCTTCTCATTCGATATATTTTTTAGAAAATTATGCTGGGCAGGTTTTATATAAGTTTAATTATCCTGCTAATACTGATCTTTTAGAGTTTCCTTATATTACTGAACCTTCATGGAAAAATTATAAAGAAGATATT